>OJXV01000066.1_pt1 | contig 30781 bp, 32 predicted proteins | sample 1600801 | NCBI WGS metagenome assembly OJXV01 (sample SAMN04436900, study PRJEB24849) | human gut metagenome | biome: human gut; feature: NICU; material: stool | host: Homo sapiens | place: USA: Saint Louis, MO | collected 2012-03-16 | reverse complement strand
CTTCTGAAGCAAAAGATGCAGCAGCAGATAAAGCAGTTGAAATGAAAGATGCTGCAGCAGATAAAGCAGCTGAAATGAAAGATGCAGCAGCAGATAAAATGGCTGAAGCAAAAGACGCAATGTCTTCTAAAATGGAAGAAGTAAAAAATGCAACTTCTGAAGCAAAAGATGCAGCAGCAGATAAAGCAGTTGAAATGAAAGATGCTGCAGCTGATAAAGCGGCTGAAGCAAAAGATGCTACATCTGACAAAGCAGCTGAAGTGAAAGATGCTGTGACTAAATAATTAAACTTTTGTAAAATGAAAACCTATCAGAGATTATCTGGTAGGTTTTTTCTTTTGGAGCAATAAAATGTTATGTGCAATTTATAAAAGTTTACGTAAGCCAGGCTGCTACCTCTATATTTCGAAACGAGATGATTTTTCAGCTGTACCAGACGTATTGATGCAAAGTTTTGGTAAGCCTCAGTTTCTTATGCCATTTAATTTGAAAGGAAGCAAACCGCTTGTTCATGCAGATAAAAACGAGGTAATGGAAAAAATTACTCAGCAAGGATTTTATCTCCAAATGCCAAAACAAGATGATGGCTTGTTTAATAGTTTGAGTGAGATCAAATAAGCCTTTTATTTTTTCCTAAAAATCTCCAAATCTTGCTTTATCTCAATATTTTCTTCAAAAAACTCCTTTAGAATTGACCGCACTTTTAAAAGGAGAATAAAAATGAGTAGTTTCTTTGTGGCAGGTACAGATACTGACGTGGGTAAGACCACCGCCTGTCGTGCCATTATTCAGGCATTACAAGCAAAGGGCGTACGAATTGTGGGTTATAAGCCGATTGCTTGTAGCTGTGAAGAGGGTATTTATCCTGTCGAAAATCAGTCTAATGAATCCCAAACAGATTATGATGCTGAAAATAATTCAGATGTGTTAGCTTTAATGGATGCAACGAATGAGCCAGTATCTTATCAAGAAGTAAATAGCTATACTTTTGCTCATTCCTTGCCGATGCTGACTCGAGATAAATCACGCATTAAATTAAGTAAGATTAATCAAGCCTTAACGATATTAGTTCAAAAATATCAATCTGTTGTCGTGGAAGGTTCATTTGGGTTACTCACCCCCATGGCAGAAGGTAAGAGTTTTGCTGATTGGGTTGTTGAGCATAAAATGCCTGTTGTGTTGGTTGTTGGTATCAAAGAAGGCTGTATTAACCATGCATTGCTGACAGCTCAAGTGATTAAACAGCTTGGCGTTCCTTTATTAGGCTGGATTGCAAATCGAATTAACCCTTGTTTAGGGCATTATAAAGAGGTGGTAGATATTTTAGAGGCTCAGATTGATGCGCCATTGTTAGGAAAAATCCCTTACATCCATAAACCAGAATCTCAAGAATTGGGACATTATTTAACGAATATTGATCGCTTAATGTATATGCAGACAGAATTAGTTAAATAGTCACTTTAAATAAAAAGTAAAAGTGCGGTTAAAACTTATTAAATTTTAACCGCACTTTTTTATTCTTCACCTTCAGAGAGTTCTTTTTTCAGAATATCCTCTTCCGCTAGGCTAGATAAACGAGCAATGGCATTGCGATAAGAGATTTCAAGGGTTTCTCGGCTTGTTGCAATTACACCTTGATCAACTAAGAATCCATCGTTTACATCATATACCCATCCATGCAGGGAGAGTTTTTGTCCACGTTCCCAAGCGCTTTTTACGATAGATGTGCGTCCTAGGTTATAAACTTGCTCTGCAACATTTAATTTAGTGAGCATATCTGAACGTTTTTCTGCTGAAAGATTGCCTAATAGATGCCCGTGTTTAAACCAAATATCACGAATATGGAGCAACCAGTTATTGATTAACCCTAGATCGTGATCTTGCATCGCTGCTTTAATACCACCACAATTTGTATGACCGCAAATAATAATATGTTCAATTTTGAGTACATCAACGGCATATTGTACAACTGAAAGGCAGTTAAAATCCGTATGAATAACTTGGTTAGCAACATTACGATGAACAAATAATTCGCCCGGTTCAAGATTTGTGAGTTTTTCAGCAGGAACACGGCTATCAGAGCATCCAATCCAAAGATAATGAGGTGTTTGGTGATCGGCAAGTTCTTTAAAATAAGTGGAATTTTCTTCTTTCATTCTTTGCGCCCAACTGTAGTTGTTTGCAAAGAGTTGTTTAATTTTGTCCATTTTTACTTTCCTTAATACGATGCGCTGAAAGATTGCTTTAAGCACAATAAATGAAATAGGGATAAAATTTATCGCCTAAAATGATGACCGCACTTTAAAGAAAGTGCGGTCAATTTAAACAATATTTTTAGAAATTTGCATTTCTTGGTGCGCGAGGGAATGGAATCACATCGCGAATATTTTGCACACCTGTTACATAAACAATTAAGCGTTCAAAACCAAGACCAAAACCTGAATGTGGTACGGTACCGTATTTACGAAGATCACGATACCACCAGTAATCTTCAGGGTTTAAGCCCATTTCTTCCATACGTTTATCTAAAATTTCTAAACGTTCTTCACGTTGAGAACCACCGATGATTTCACCAATTCCTGGGGCGAGAACATCCATTGCTGCAACGGTTTTACCATCATCATTTAAACGCATATAGAAGGCTTTAATATCTTTCGGATAGTTTTTCACAACAACAGGTGATTTGAAATATTCTTCCGCTAAGAAACGTTCATGTTCAGAAGACAAATCGATACCCCAAGATACTGGGAACTCGAATTTTTTACCTGATTTTAATAATACATCAATCGCATCGGTATAGTCGATTTGAGCAAAATCAGAGTTTACAAAGTTTTCTAAACGAGTAATAACATCTTTATCTACATGTTTTTCAAAGAATTTCAAGTCATCTTTGCGCTCAGCAAGTACTGCGCGGAACACGTATTTCAACATGTCTTCTGCTAATTTAGCATTGTCAGCAAGTGTTGCAAAAGCGACTTCAGGTTCAACCATCCAGAATTCTGCAAGGTGACGAGTTGTATTTGAATTTTCAGCACGGAATGTTGGACCGAAAGTATAGATTTTGCTTAATGCACACGCGTAAGTCTCACCATTTAACTGGCCTGAAACGGTTAAAAATGATTCTTTGCCGAAGAAGTCTTGACTGAAATCGACTTTACCATCTTCACCACGAGGAAGATTTTCTAAATCAAGCGTTGAGACACGGAACATTTCACCCGCACCTTCAGTATCTGATGCAGTAATTAATGGGGTAGCGACCCAATAGAAACCTTGTTCATGGAAGAAGCGATGAATAGCTTGAGCTAAGCAGTGACGAACTCGTGCGACTGCACCGATAATATTGGTACGAGGACGTAAGTGTGCCACTTCACGTAAGTATTCAATTGAGTGACGTTTTGCCGCCATTGGATAAGTATCAGGATCTTCTACAAACCCTGTCACTTCTACTTTTTCAGCTTGAAGTTCAACAGCTTGACCTTCAGCAGGTGACTCAACAATAGTACCGGTTACGATAACAGAGCAACCCGTTGTTAAGCGTAAGACTTCGCTCTCATAATTTTCAATATCGTTATTAACAATTGCTTGAATAGGGTCAAAGCAAGAGCCGTCATAAACAGCAAGGAAAGAAAGACCTGCTTTAGAGTCACGACGGGTACGGACCCATCCGCGTACGGTAACTTTTTCGCCTATAGCGATTTTACCTTGTAACACATCAACAATAGATGCAACTTTAGACATATAAACCTCTGTAATTCATTATAAATTAGGCAATAAAACCGTGTTAGTTTACCTTAAATCGCAAAATTTTCCATAAAAAGTTAGTGTAAATCGGGCTTGCACAGTAAAATAATTCCTTCACTTTATTTAGGAGAAAAACTATGTGGTCTGATATTTTGACCGGCTATGGCATTTTTATTTTAGAGATTTTAACGATTTTACTTGTAATCGCAGCTATCGTGGCAATGATTATTTCTGCAAAGCAACGTAATGCGGCACATCATGGTGAATTAGTTGTGACAGATCTTTCTGAGGAATTTAAGGAAACAGTTAAGCATTTACGCGATTTCCAACTTTCAGAAGAAGAGCTTAAACAAGCGGAAAAAACAGAGAAGAAAGCCAAAAAACAAGAAGCAAAGACTTTAAAAGCAAAATTAAAAAACGGTGAGAAAGCAGCACCTAAGCCTTGTGTTTACGTGCTCGATTTTAAGGGTGATATTTCTGCATCAGAAACAACCGCACTTCGTGAGGAAATTTCTGCGATTATTAATGTGGCGAAAGCAGATGATGAAGTCTTGCTACGTCTAGAAAGCCCAGGTGGTGTTGTTCATGGTTATGGCTTGGCTGCATCACAGTTAGCTCGCTTAAAACAAAAAGGGATTAAATTAACTGTTGCAGTAGATAAGGTCGCTGCAAGTGGTGGGTATATGATGGCTTGTGTGGCAGATAAAATTGCTTCTGCGCCTTTTGCGATTATCGGTTCTATTGGTGTGGTTGCGCAAATTCCCAATATCCATCGTTTATTGAAAAAACATGATGTCGATGTTGATGTGATGACAGCGGGAGAATTTAAACGCACGGTCACAGTATTAGGTGAAAATACTGAAAAAGGAAAACAAAAATTCCAAGCAGAACTTGAAGAAACACATCAATTATTTAAACAATTTGTGGCTCAAAATCGACCGCACTTAGATGTGGATAAAGTCGCAACTGGTGAGCATTGGTTCGGTCAACAAGCCTTAGCGCTTCAACTAGTCGATGAGCTAGCAACCAGTGATGATATTATTCTTGAAAAAATGAAAGATAAGTCTGTGATCGCGGTGAAATATAAAGTGAAAAAGCCACTTTTACAAAAAATAGGTAAGCAAGCTGAAGAGTGTATTGAGGGAATTATCCATCGAAATTTAACAAAAAATGGACAGGATTTTATTCAATAAGAAAAAAATTTACTTATTTGACAACTCTTTACACAACTTTACAAAAAAAGTTCCATAAAAAATCATTTTTTAATGTTTTTTTATTTACAAGTTAAAGAATTATGACTACCATACGCCATGAAACTCTTATAGTTTTATTTGTAAAATTTATAAAGTTTAGTTGTGTAGGTTCTTCTTGCAAGGATTGCACCTTAACAGTAAAAAGGTAAAGAAATGAAATTATCTCGTATTTTATTATCTGCAGTAGCAGTAGCGACAGTTGCTGCTTGTGGTAACTTAAGCAAAGTTACAGAAGCTGGTACTCCAGAATATAAAGAAGTTGATGGTCAACAAGTACCACAACTCGTATGGCCTAAGATTGATAAAGCTGGTTTCAATCATGATGGTAGCCAATTTGGTTCATGGCCAAACTGGGATAACGTTCGTATGATCGAACGTGGTATGAACAAAGACCAATTATATAACCTAATCGGTCGTCCGCACTTCTCTGAAGGTTTATACGGTGTTGAAGAGTGGGATTATGTGTTCAACTATCGTGAAAATGGTGTTCACAAAATCTGTCAATACAAAGTATTATTTGACAAAAACCATAATGCTCAAAGTTTCTTCTGGTATCCAAATGGTTGTAATGGGAATTCATCATTTGCGTTAAGCGGTGATTTCTTATTTGATTTCGATAAAGATACTTTAACAGCACGTGGTAAAGAAGTTGTTGACAGTGTGGCTGCGCAATTAAAAGAAACAGGCGCTAAAGATGTAAAAGTCGCAGGTTATACCGACCGTTTAGGTTCTGACGCTTATAACTTAGATTTGTCTCAACGTCGTGCAAACCGTGTTAAAGCTCGTTTGCTTCAAGATGGGGTGACATCAGAAATCACAGCTATTGGTTATGGTAAAAATCCACAAGTTAAAGCTTGTGACGGCTATAAACATGGAAGTAAAGCAGAAAAAGATTGTTTACGACCTAATCGCCGTGTAGAAATAAATGCTTCTGGTTCAGTTTTAAAATTGCAAGAAGGTAGCCAGGCTAATGGTGGTACTCAAGGTCCAGCAGTTCTTTATCAAAAATAATGTATAAACCTAAAAAGAGCGTAATATGATTACGCTCTTTTTTATTTTTGATATTTAAGAAATTATTCAAGTAAAAGTTCTTCAATTAGCTTAGTGGTTAAGTTGATATAACTTCCATTGAATCGATGGCTAAAATTTAATAGATAATAAAGTTGGTAAAGGTGTTTTCTTTCTTCAAAACCTTCTTTATCAAGTGGGAAAGTGCGCTCATAAATTTCATAGAATTCAGCTGAGAAAGGTTGGAAAAGCTCACTGAATGCTAAATCACATTCTCTATCCCCCCAGTAGCATGCAGGATCATAAGTAAAGGTTTGATTACCTACGATAGCGGTATTCTCAATCCATAAGTTACCATGTAACAAAGAAGGTTTAGGATTATGTTTTGAAAGTTTGTGTTTTACCTTTTCAATAATTAAATCAATGTCGCCAAAGTCTAAACCTTTATCTTTACAAAGTTGTAATTGCCATCCAATACGTTGTTCTGCAAAAAATTTTGCCCAACTTCCATTCCATTTATTCGGTTGATACTCAGGGCCAAGCCAAGTATCAAAATCTAAGCCATAGTTTTTAGTGCCAGATACTTGATGGAGTTTTGCTAATTCTTCAGCAAAATGTGGTGTTGCATTGGTTTGTTGAGTAATAGGAAGCGCTTCTAATAATAAGAAACTATGGTTTTGGGAACAGCCTACGCCATACACTTGTGGAAGTCTGATTGTATTGGTTTTGCCTAGTAGGTTTAATTGATCAGCCTCAGCACGAAACATTGAACGATAAGATCGTTCATTTACTTTAACAAAGACAGGTTGGATTCCATCCGTAATAAGCCAAGTTTCATTTACTTCGCCACCAGGTACTTTGTTTTTTTCTTTGATGTTATAGTAAGCACCAAATTGATCCGCTAAGACTTGAGAAATTGATTTCCACATAATACGCCTCCTAGACATGCTCGATTCTTCTTCATTCTATCCAAAATGTTAAAAATTACTGTGATATATCTCAAAAAATAGCAAAAATCTTTGTCATTTTTCATCTGAAACATCAATTCACTAATAAACGCGTGATTTTTTAATAAGTTAGTATTATCATTAAGCGTATTTTTAGTTAGAAAAGATAATCAGGGGAAACTATGCAACATCTGAAAGATCTTGTTGAGAAAGCAAAATCAGCGATTGAACAAATCGAAAATAAAAGTTTAGCCACATTAGATGAAATTCGTGTGGAATATTTTGGTAAAAAAGGGCATTTTACCCAACTTATGCAGGAATTGCGTAATGTTGCTGCAGAAGAGCGTCCAGCAATGGGCGCTAAAATCAATGAAGCGAAACAAGCTGCGTTAGATTTTTTAAATGCTAAAAAAGCAGAATGGGAGCAAGCTGAACTCAATGCGAAATTAGAAAAAGAACGTATTGATGTGAGCCTTCCTGGTCGTAAAACAGAAGCGGGTGGTTTACACCCCGTTACCATTACCATCAATCGCGTAACAAAATTCTTTTCAGAGTTAGGTTTTTCTGTGGAAACCGGTCCCGAAATTGAAAGTGATTATTACAATTTCGATGCATTAAATATCCCTAAACATCACCCAGCACGTGCTGATCACGATACATTCTGGTTTAATCCTGAATTATTACTTCGTACACAAACCTCCGGTGTGCAAATTCGTACCATGGTAAAAATGCAGCCGCCTATTCGTATTATGGCGCCAGGTCGTGTATATCGTAACGACTACGATCAAACACACACACCAATGTTCCATCAAATTGAATTACTTTATGTAGATAAAAAAGCAAACTTCACCGAGTTAAAAGGTTTATTACACGATTTCTTACGTGCATTTTTTGAAGAAGATTTACAAGTTCGCTTCCGTCCTTCTTATTTCCCATTCACCGAACCTTCTGCAGAAGTCGATGTAATGGGCAAAAACGGTAAATGGTTAGAAGTATTAGGTTGTGGTATGGTGCATCCTAATGTGTTACGTAACGTAGGTATTGATCCAAATGAATATTCTGGCTTCGCAGTAGGTATGGGGGTTGAGCGTTTAACCATGTTACGCTACAACGTCACAGATTTACGTTCATTCTTTGAAAACGACTTACGTTTTTTAAAACAATTTAAGTAATTAACCGTTGGGTTAAATTGACGATAATGATTAATTTAGAACGTAACACGTTCATCAATAAAGGATACAGAGATAATGAAATTTAGCGAAAATTGGGTGAGAGAATGGGTTAATCCATCAATTTCAACAGAGCAGTTATGTGATCAAATCACTATGCTTGGTTTAGAAGTTGACGGCGTTGAAAAAGTAGCTGGCGACTTTACCGGTGTGGTTGTAGGTGAAGTTGTTGAATGTGCACAACACCCAGATGCAGACAAATTACGAGTCACTAAAGTAAATGTTGGTGGCGACCGTTTATTAGATATCGTTTGTGGTGCACCAAATTGCCGTCAAGGTTTAAAAGTGGCATGTGCAACTGAAGGTGCCGTATTACCTGGTGATTTTAAAATTAAAAAAACTAAATTACGCGGTCAACCTTCAGAAGGGATGCTTTGCTCATTCTCTGAATTAGGCATTGATGTGGATGCAGATGGTATTATTGAGCTACCGTTAGATGCACCAGTAGGCACAAATCTACGCGAATATTTAGATTTAGATGATAAAGCCATTGAAATTAGCTTAACGCCAAACCGTGCAGATTGTTTAAGTATTGCAGGTGTTGCTCGTGAAGTTGGTGTGGTTAATAAACAAGTTGTTAATCAACCACACTTTGATGCCGTACCTGCAACGATTTCAGATAAAGTTCAAATTGAATTAAAAGCGCCAGAAGCATGCCCTCGTTATTTATTGCGCGTGGTGAAAAATGTGAATGTTAAAGCGCAATCACCAATTTGGTTACAAGAAAAATTACGTCGTTGTGGTATTCGTTCTATCGATCCTATTGTGGACATTACCAACTATGTTTTACTTGAATTAGGTCAACCAATGCATGCTTTTGATGCATCAAAAGTGTCTCAACCTGTTCAAGTACGTTTAGCCAATAACGGCGAAGAACTTGTTTTATTAGATGGTACAACCGCAAAATTACAATCGAATACTTTAGTGATTGCAGACCAAACTGGTCCATTAGCAATGGCGGGTATCTTTGGTGGTCAAGCAAGCGGTGTTGATGCGGAAACAACAAAAGATGTGATTTTAGAAGCCGCATTCTTTGCACCACTAGCGATTGCAGGACGCGCGAGACAATATGGTTTACACACTGATTCTTCACATCGTTTTGAACGCGGTGTTGATTTTACGCTACAACGTCACGCAATGGAACGTGCAACAGCATTGTTACTTGAAATTTGTGGTGGTGAAGCTGGTGAAATTTGTGAAGTGGTGAGTGAGCAATATTTACCAAAAGTCAATGAAGTCACTTTACGTCGTGAAAAATTAGATAGCTTATTAGGTCATCATATCGAAACTGAAACCGTGACCGAGATTTTTGAGCGTTTAGGTTTCGCCGTGAAATATGCTAATGATGTTTGGACCGTAACTTCTGCAAGCTGGCGTTTTGATATTGAAATCGAAGAAGATCTCATTGAAGAAGTGGCACGTATTTATGGCTATAACAGCATTCCAAATAACGCACCATTAGCACATCTTCGTATGCGTGAGCATAAAGAAGCCGATTTAGAATTAAGCAGAATTAAGACCGCACTTGTGGATGCAGATTATCAAGAGGCGATTACTTATAGCTTCGTTGATCCAAAAGTACAGACTTTACTTCATCCAGAAATTGAAGCGCTTGTATTGCCAAACCCAATTTCAGTTGAAATGTCAGCAATGCGCGTTTCATTGTTAAGTGGATTACTCGGTGCGGTACTATACAACCAAAATCGTCAACAAAATCGCGTGCGTTTATTTGAAACGGGATTACGTTTTGTTCCTGATGCTAATGCAGAATTTGGCATTCGCCAAGAGTTTGTTCTTGCTGGTGTAATTACAGGTACCGCTAAATCTGAATCTTGGACAGGTAAGGCCGAAAATGTTGATTTCTTTGATCTTAAAGGTGATTTAGAAAGCATTCTTTCTCTCACTGAAGTGGGGAGTCGTGTTAAGTTTGTGGCAAAAGCACACAGTGCATTGCACCCAGGACAATCTGCTTCAATTGAATTAGATGGAAAAGAAATTGGTTTTATTGGAACTATTCATCCACTTATCGCTCAAAAATTAGGATTAAATGGCAAAGCGGTTGTTTTTGAAATTTTATGGGATGCCATTGCAAATCGTCGTGTGGTTCAAGCTAAAGAGATTTCAAAATTCCCAGCAAACCGTCGTGACTTAGCTTTAGTCGTTGCTGATAATGTGCCAGCAGGCGATATTATCGAAGCATGTAAACAAGCCGGCGGAGAAAAATTAACACAAGTCAATTTATTCGATGTATATCAAGGCATTGGCGTTGCTAGCGGACATAAGAGCTTAGCAATCAGTTTAACCATTCAAGATAATGAAAAAACGCTTGAAGATGATGAGATTAATGCGGTAATCTCTGCTGTATTAAACGAAGTTAAACAACGCTTTAATGCGGAGCTTAGAGACTAAACAGGAGACTAACATGGCAACGATTACAAAAATTGATATTACTGAATACTTATTAGATAAGTATCAATTACAAAAAGCGGAAGCTAAAGCATTAGTGGAAGACTTTTTTGAGGAAATTCGTTTATCGTTAGAATCTGGTGGTGAAGTGAAATTATCCGGTTTTGGTAATTTTGAACTTCGTAATAAAGCTTCCCGTCCAGGGCGTAATCCAAAAACAGGTGAAAGCATTCCTGTTTCTGCGCGCCGTGTAGTGGCATTCAAGCCAGGGCAGAAATTACGTGCTCGCGTGGAAAATACCAAGCCAAAACAATAGTAATAAAAGTGCGGTCGTTTTTGACCGCACTTTTGTCAGGATTGAACATGAATAAGATTAAATGTGCTTTTTTAGTCGCAGGAAGTTTTTTGCTTTTTGCTTGTTCAAGTGGTGTTCGTGAAGAATATGCTATGAACTATAAAGGTCAGATTGGAGATCCGATTATAGCGATTGCCATGTTAAGTGAACAACAATACGAATGGGCGGGTACACCTTATGTGTTAGGTGGGCAGTCTCGTGGTGGTATTGATTGTTCTGGTTTTGTGCAAAAAACCTTTATTGATCGTTTTAATATCAACCTTCCTCGAACGACGAAAGATCAAGCGGGTTACGGAAAACTTGTTCGTAAAGAAGATATCCAAACAGGCGATTTAATTTTCTTTAAAACGGGACGCGGACCAAATGGCTATCATGTGGGGATTTATGTGAAAGAAGATAAATTTTTACACGCTTCAACTAAAGGTGGCGTGATTTATTCTTCGATGAATAGCCCTTATTGGAAAAAAGCTTTTTGGCAAGTTAGACGAGTATAGTGGAAATAAAAAAAGTGCGGTTAATTTTAACCGCACTTTTTCTTTATGGATTTGTTGTAGGGCGAATGCCTAATGTGTGGCAAATCGCATAAGTGAGTTCACTACGATTTAATGTGTAGAAGTGGAAGTCATTCACGCCTTCACGAGAAAGGATTTTTACCATATCCATTGCCACACTCGCCGCGACGAGATTACGAGTAGTAGGATCATCATCTAATCCTTCATATGCTTTAGCCAACCATGCTGGAATTTTTACATTCGTAAATGATGCCATTTTTTGAAGTTGTTTGAAGTTAGTGACAGGTAGAATACCCGGAACAATTTCAGCCTCAATACCAATGGATGCACAGCGGTCTCGGAAGCGAAGATAACTATCAATATCAAAGAAGAATTGAGTAATGACATGATTAGCGCCTGCATCAATTTTACGTTTCAAATTGATTAAATCGGCTTGTGCTGATTTTGCTTCAGGGTGAACCTCAGGGTATGCTGCAACGGAAATATCAAAATCAGCTACGGAGCGGAGTAGTTTAACTAAATCAGCTGCATAGAAAGGTTTTTTCGCATAGCCTTTTGGCTCATCACCGCGTAAAGCCACAATGCGACGAATACCGCTATCCCAATAATCTTTTGCAATTTCTTTTAATTCTTCAGGTGTGGCATCAATACCCGTTAAATGTGGTGCAGCTTCTATACCTGTTTCTGCTTTAATGGCTTTCACGATGCTATGTGTACGATCACGTTCGCCAGAGTTTGCACCATAGGTGACGGAGACAAATTTAGGATTTAATACTTTTAAGCGATGAATGGAATCCCAAAGCATGCTTTCCATTTTTTCATTTTTAGGCGGAAAGAATTCAAAGGAGACATTGATTTTTTTGTTAGTATCAGCAAGATGTTGATTTAATGTGTTAATTTCGTTTGCGTAGCTCATAGCATGCCTTCTTACATTTTTTATTAGAATGCGCTTATCATAAGATAAGAACTAATATGCGTCAATTTCAATGATTTCATCAAAATGATGAATGAAATTAATGATTATTTATTACGCGTTGTATTTTAAAAGAAAATCAATTTATTTGCACAAAAAGTTAGCATTTTTTATAAAAATAGGTATAATACGACGACCCTGTAAATGCACGGATTCCCACCGTGCATTATTTTATCGAGATCACACTCGAAGGGGTGGAGATTGAGATTAATGGTTGTGTTTCAAACAATATGGAACACTGGGTATCAAACTTATATTTTGGTAATTAATTAATGAAAACTTTTGTAGCAAAACCGGAAACAGTAAAACGTGACTGGTATGTGGTAGATGCGACAGGTAAAACTTTAGGTCGTTTAGCTACTGAATTAGCACGCCGTCTTCGTGGTAAACACAAGGCTGAGTACACTCCACACGTAGATACTGGTGATTACATCATCGTTATCAACGCAGACAAAGTGGCAGTAACTGGTCGTAAAGAAACAGATAAACTTTACTACTGGCACACTGGCTATGTAGGTGGTATTAAACAAGCGACTTTCAAAGAAATGATCGCTCGCCGTCCTGAAGCGGTGATTGAAATTGCGGTTAAAGGTATGTTGCCAAAAGGTCCATTAGGCCGTGCAATGTTCCGTAAATTAAAAGTGTATGCGGGTGCAGAACACCAACACGCAGCACAACAACCACAAGTATTAGACATTTAATCACGAGGTTTAGGAAATGGCAGAGAATCAAAACTACGGCACTGGTCGCCGCAAAAGCTCTTCAGCTCGTGTATTTATCAAACCGGGCAGTGGTAAAATCACTATCAACCAACGTGAATTAGACGTATATTTCGGTCGCGAAACAGCTCGTATGATCGTACGTCAACCGTTAGAATTAGTGGAATTAACTGATAAATTAGACCTATACATCACTGTTAAAGGTGGTGGTATTTCTGGTCAAGCGGGTGCAATCCGTCACGGTATCACTCGTGCATTAATGGAATATGATGAGACTTTACGTCCTGCTCTTCGTGCAGCTGGCTTCGTTACTCGTGACGCACGTCGCGTTGAACGTAAAAAAGTTGGTTTACACAAAGCACGTCGTCGTCCACAATACTCCAAACGTTAATTTTTTATTATCGTTTCAAGAAAGCAGAGAGCAATCTCTGCTTTTTTTATGTCTGTAAAAAACAAATTAATTAAAAATTACCGTTCTTTGATTTCTTATTATGCGTTTGTAATTATTTGATTTTAAAGTGAAAATAAGAAATTGTTAGCAATTTACATGCCGGTTATGTTAAAATAATCGCCCATTTTTAGTAGAAGTATATAAATTAGTTTGGATCTTCGGAGGAATAAATGTCCAATGCATCAAGTAAACGTTCAGTAATGACTCTTTTTTCAAATAAAAATGACATTTACTGCCATCAGGTAAAAATTGTTTTAGCTGAAAAAGGTGTCGCTTACGAAAACGAAGAAGTTGATCTGCAAGCATTATCAGAAGATTTAATGGAATTAAATCCTTACGGCACATTACCAACATTGGTGGATCGTGATTTAGTATTATTCAGCTCACGCATCATTATGGAATATCTTGATGAGCGTTTTCCACATCCTCCACTTATGCCAGTTTATCCGGTTTCTCGTGCGAAAAGCCGTCTTTTAATGCTACGTATCGAACAAGATTGGTACCCAACATTAGAAATTGCTGAAAAAGGCACGGAAGTTGAATGTGAAGAAGCGTTAAAACAGTTAAAAGAAGAGTTGTTAGCGGTATCGGTTATCTTCCAACAAACCCCTTATTTTATGAGTGAAGAGTTTGGCTTAGTCGATTGCTATGTTGCACCATTATTATGGAAATTACGCAATATGGGTGTTGAATTTAGCGGTACTGGAAGCAAAGCAATCAAAGGCTATATGGATCGTGTATTTAGCCGTGATTCATTCTTACAATCAGTGGGTGAAGCAGCGCCTAAAAATTTAATGGATGATAAATAATGACCCACACGCCTTCTCCAAAACGCCCTTATTTACTAAGAGCCTATTATGATTGGTTAGTGGATAACGATTTCACCCCATATTTGGTGGTGGATGCTAATTATTATGGTACCAATGTACCTGTAGAATACGTGAAAGATGGGCAAATCGTCTTAAATCTTTCTGCGGGAGCAACTGGGAATTTGCAATTAACCAATGATTTTATTCAGTTTAATGCACGTTTCAAAGGTGTTGCTCGTGAGTTATATATTCCAATGGGCGCCGCTTTAGCTATTTATGCACGTGAAAATGGTGATGGTGTGATGTTTGAGCCAGAAGACATTTACGATGAGCTCAATCGTGAGCCAACATCCGAACAGCCATTAAGCTTTGCAGAAGCGGTAGATAAGCCTAAAGCTGAAAAGAAACCACAGAAATCAGCATCTCATTTACGAATTGTGGATTAATGAAAGAAAAACAAAAGTGCGGTTAATTTTAACTGCACTTTTTTCTTTATTATTATTTATTATTTGGTTGCTGCTTTCATATTGCGAACAAACTCGGTGAGTTCAGACAAGCATTGAGCCTGATTGTCTAAGTTTCGCTCAATAATTTTTACCGTTGCAGAACCTGAAATTGCGCCCGCGGCACCCAGTTGAAGGGCTTCTTTCACTTGAGCTGGTTGAGCAATACCAAAACCTTGTAGAATTGGTGGAGCCTTATGGGCTTTAAGTTGTTCTACGAGTGTATCTAAGTTCGCAGCGTGAGCTTGGTTTTCCGCACTTGTTACACCTGCACGAGAAACTAAATAGGTATAACCTTCGCTATTTTCAGCAACGCCTTGTACCGTTTTGGCATCAGCATTTGGTGGGCAAATAAAGACAGGTTGAATGCCATGCTTTTTAGCAGCTTGAACATAGTCTTCTTTTGCCAATAGTGGAATATCTGCCACTAAAACCGCATCTACGCCGACTTCTGCACAACGTTGATAGAAATTATCTAATCCTTTCGCAAAAATTAAATTCGCACAAAGGAGTAAGCTAATCGGAATTTCTGGATATTTTGACCGCACTTTAGCGAGTAATTTAAAGCTGTCTTCAGTGCTATGGCCAGCATTGAGTGCACGGTTATTAGCTGCCTGGATAACGGGACCGTCTAATAGTGGATCAGAAAATGGAAAACCTAATTCCAACGCATCTGCGCCATTTTCGACTAACGTGCAAATAATCTCAAAAGAGCGATCAAATGTTGGATCGCATAATGTCACGAAAGGTACAAAAGCCCCTTCTTTTTTCGCTGCAAGTTCTGCAAATTTAGTTTCAAAACGGCTCATTATTGCATTCCTTTTTCTTTTAAAACTTTATCAACGGTGAAAATATCTTTATCTCCACGACCAGAGAGATTCACCACTAAAATTTGTTCTTTATTCGGTTCTTGATGAATCATTTTTAATGCATGTGCTAATGCATGCGAACTTTCCAATGCAGGAATAATCCCTTCATGTTTCGCTAATTCTTGGAAAGCGTTTAACGCTTCATCATCTGTAATGCTTGGGTATTCTGCACGACCAATACTTTGCAAGTAAGCATGTTGAGGTCCTACAGAAGGGAAGTCTAATCCAGCAGAAATAGAGTAGGATTCTTCTACTTGACCATCTTCAGTTTGCATTAAAGGTGATTTCATACCGAAATAAATCCCCACTTTTGCATGACCTAATGGTGCACCATGTTCACCACTTTCAATGCTATGACCTGCAGGTTCTACACCAATTAAGCGAACACCTTTTTCATCAATAAAATCAGTAAACATACCAATCGCATTCGAACCACCACCTACAGCAGCAATAACCACATCCGGTAAGCGCCCTTCTTTTTCTAAAATTTGACGTTTGGTTTCTTCACCAATCATTTTTTGGAATTCACGCACAATCGTCGGGAATGGATGAGGGCCTGCCGCCGTACCCAATAAATAATGGGTGTTTTCATAGTTGGCTGACCAATCACGCATTGCTTCACAACACGCATCTTTTAATGAGCAAGAACCTTTTTGTACAGGAATCACTTCCGCACCCATTAAACGCATACGGAATACGTTTGGTGATTGACGTTCTACGTCTTTTGCTCCCATATAAACACGGCAAGGCATATCTAACATTGCACAAGCAAGGGCTGTCGCAACACCATGTTGGCCCGCACCGGTTTCCGCGATAATGCGTGTTTTACCCATGCGTTTTGCCAATAAAATTTGACCTAACACTTGGTTGGTTTTATGGGCACCACCGTGAAGTAAATCTTCACGTTTTAAATAAATTTTTGCTTTTGTGCCTTTGGTTAAATTACGGCAAAGGGTAAGTGCGGTTGGTCTGCCCGCATAATTTTTAAGTAAATCTTGAAATTCACGTTGGAATTCAGGATCGTTTTTTGCTTCAACAAAGGCTTTTTCTAGCTGTTGTAGTACCGGTACGAGAATTTCCGGTACGTACATTCCGCCAAATTCACCGAAATAAGGATTTAAAAGGGTTTCTGACATAATATTTCCTTGTTATTTTTGAATTCTTGCGACATTAAGTGGTGCAAAGGTTTGTGCAGTAGGCATCACTTCAATGCGATTAATATTGACATGTTCAGGTTGTTGATTGAGCCATAACACAATATTAGCAATATCTTGTGGACTGACATATTCCACATTTTCATAGAGTTTTTTTGCTCGGGCATCATCACCTTTAAAGCGGATATTAGAAAATTCAGTTCCACCACAAAGACCGGGTTCAATATTGGAAACACGAATTTGTGTACCAGCAAGATCGGCACGAAGATTTAAACTAAATTGTTTCACAAAAGCTTTAGTGCCACCGTATATATTGCCACCGGGATAAGGATAAGTACCCGCAATTGAGCCTAAATTAATAATGTGACCTGAATTGCGTTCTACCATTTGTGGTAACACAAGACGAGTGATGGTGACGAGACCTTTAATATTGGTATCAATCATTTGCATCCAATCGTCTAAACTCGCTTTATCGGCACTTTCTAAGCCTAATGCTAATCCTGCATTATTCACCAATAAATCAATGGATTGCCAACTAGCGGAAAGGGAATGGAAAGCATCTTCTGTTGCTTGGCGATCTGAAATATCAAAGGCAAGAAAATGGAAGTTATCACCTAATTCTTGTTGTAATTGTTCCAAACGAGCTACACGGCGCCCCGTGCCAATTACACGATAGCCATTTTCAATGAGGGTGCGACAAATTGCCGCACCAAATCCGGCAGTTGCGCCAGTTACTAACGCTGTTCTTTGCATAATACTTCCCCTTAGCAATCAGATTAATTTGACAAAATCGTCTTAAAAACTGACCGCACTTTTTCGCTATCTTTCACGCCAGCGGCAGTTTCTACACCAGAATTGAGATCCACCCCTAAGCAACCTTGCTTAATGGCTTGTTCAATATTGTCAGGTGAAATGCCACCAGCCAAAATAATTTTGTGTTTCAAGTTTTCAGGAATGAGTGACCAATTAAAGGTTTTTCCTGTGCCACCTTGTTGATTAGCTGATTGGCTATCGAAAATATAGCGAGTGATATTTAAATCATCCGTAAAATTAACCGTACTTTGTGCTTCAGTATTCACCGAAATGGCTTTCCAAATTTGTATTTCTTCAGGCAGTTGGTGACGAAGTGCGGTAATAAACTCAGCGGTTTCTGAACCATGTAGCTGAACGGCATAAAGCTGCAATTGTTTAGCGATTTTTACAATAAAATCAATTTCTTGATTCTGGAATACGCCCACAAAACGAAGTGGTGATGCTGTCACTAATTCTTGGGCTTGGCGTAGGCTCACACAGCGTTTTGAATGTTCGACGAAAATTAAGCCGCCGTATAATGCTCCGTTTGCGTAAACCTCTTTGACATCTTGCGTGCGAGTTAAACCGCATACTTTATTTTCTCCAAAAATCACTTCACGCACAGCATTGTTTAAATCTGCACTGCCCATTAGGCTGCTACCGATTAAAAAGCCATGTGCCACTTTTTGCAAATCACGAATTTGGCTGTGATTATAAATCCCCGATTCGCTGATAATACGTGCATCAGCAGGAATGCGATCAGCATATTTTTGTGTGAGTTCTACCACGCGGTTTAAATCAACAGTGAGATCGTGAAGATTCCGATTGTTGACGCCGATAATTTTTGCACCTAATGCAAGGGCACGTTCAAACTCTTCTTCGTTGCTGGTTTCCGTCAATACGCCCATGCCAAGAGAATGCGCCAGATCAGCCAGTACTCGATAGGTTTCATCATTCACCACTGAAAGCATCAATAAAATAGCATCAGCTTGATAGTAGCGTGCAAGATAAACCTGATATTCGCTGATCATAAAATCTTTGCACAATACAGGTTGTGAGACAACGTCACGTACTTGAGGCAAATAGTCAAATCTACCTTGGAAGTATTTCTCATCTGTTAGCACCGAAACAGCTGATGCATAATGTTTATACACATTGGCGATTTCGTCTAAATTAAATTCATTACGAATTAATCCTTTAGAAGGGGACGCTTTCTTACATTCCAAAATATAAGCGGGCTTTTGATGTGTCCCTTTAGCCAACGCATCATAAAAAGAGCGGTCAGATTTTTGAATGTTTTCTTTAAATTGTGAAAGCGGAAATTCAGCTTCCTTTGCTTTAACCCATTGTGCTTTGTCTAAGACGATTTTTTGCAGCACCGTCGCAGAGTCAATTGGTTTAGTGAAATCTTGCGTGATCATAATCTTTCTTCTTATTGTGGCTTATCAAATCAGCCTTTATCTTAATATTTTGTTAAATGTTGTAATGTATCAAACGCTTTGCCTGATGCAAGATGAGCCAATACATTTTGAACATTTTGTTTTAAGTCATCATGACCAAATAACTTCAGCAATAATGCCACATTCGCCGCTACCGCATTAGCGTGTTCCGCCTTACCTTTGCCTTGTAAAAGTGCGGTCAGATATTGGGCATTTTCTTGCGGTTCGCCACCACGTAAACTTTCTAAAGATTGTGTTTTTAAACCAAAATCTTCTGGCATTAAGGTGAAGTAGTCAATTTTGCCGTTTTTAATTTCTGCCACTTGTGTTTCGCCGTGTACAGCCACTTCATCTAGACCCGCACCATGCACAACAAAAGTATGTTGATGACCTAATGCGACAGCAGTTTCTGCATAGGTTTTCACTAATTCAGGGGCATACACGCCAAGTAAATGATAAGTTGGGCGAGCTGGATTGATTAATGGACCTAAAATATTAAAAAGCGTACGTGTTTTTAATGCCGCACGAACAGGGGCAACATGTTTAAACCCACTGTGATATTGTTGAGCAAATAAGAAACATACCCCAATATCGTCAAGTGCTTGGCGAGCTTGTTCTGGCGTGACGTTGACATTCACCCCGAGAGCAGTTAATACATCACTGGCACCTGATTTGCTTGATACACTGCGGTTACCGTGTTTGGCTACTTTGGCACCCATAGAGGCTGCAACAATCGCACTCGCCGTAGAGATATTAATCGTGTTTTGACCATCACCGCCAGTACCCACGATATCCGCAAAAGGGTAGTCAGGGCGAGGGAATGATTTGGCATTTTGCAAAGACGCAGATACCGCACCACTTAATTCCTCAATGGTGGCACCACGTACTTTTAACGCAATCAGCATGGCAGCGATTTGTTCATTATTGAGTTCGCCTTGCATAATGGCATTAAAAATGACCGCACTTTCTTCTTTGTTAAGTGTTTTTCCGTTGTAAAGTTGTTCTAATAATTGAGCCGTTTGCATAATCAATCTTCCTTATACGTTAAGATCATAGACTAAGTCTTGAGCTTCATCACCAGTCATACCTCGGAAGCCCCAACAATGCGCCGGTTGTTCCTTAATGGTGATTTCCACATCATAGGATTTAATACCTATTTTGTATTCCAATTCGCTAAATAGCATTTTGATCAAACGTTTTTTAGTTCCTTCTAAACGTCCCTGCATAAGATTAATTTCGATTGCGATATAGTTTTCGCTACGATCTTCTGGATAGAAAAAATCTTCTTTATCCAAACACTCGAATCGAATTGTATGCTTGCCATGCGGAATATCCAAGCCTAAATTAAGGCTGTCATAAATGGCCTTAGCAATAGCTTTACGACGTGGGGTAAGGGTTTCTTTTAATCCATATACGGTAATCATTTTTTTCTTCCTTAATCTCTGTTTAATAACCATTCCACAGATTGTTGTAATAATTTCGAACCTTGCACAGTAAGGATGCTTTCTGGGTGGAATTGGAAAGCACAAATTGGCAAGGTTTTATGACGAATTGCCATCACAATACCATTGTAATCTGCATTGACAATAAATTCGTCAGGCAGATTTTTACCCATTAAAGAGTGATAACGTGCCACTGGCATTGGGTTGGCAATGTCTTTAAACATGGCTTGGTTATCGTGTTGAATGCGCGATACTTTACCATGTAATACTTCGCCTGCATGTACAACCTCTCCACCAAAGGCTTGAATAAGCGCTTGATGGCCCAAGCAAATCCCGATAATTGGCACATCATTTTTTAACCGTTCAATGAGTGGGAGTAAGATCCCAGCTTCTGCCGGGGTACCTGGTCCTGGAGAAAGCGCAAGAATCGTATCCGGTGTATTTAATGCCTCTTGCACCACTTGTTCTAAATTGGTGTCATTACGATAAATTTTTACGTTATGTCCAAGCACACGGAATTGATCCACTAAGTTATAAGTGAATGAATCGAAATTATCTAAAAAGAGAATATTAGCCATAATTTATCGTCCTTATTTTGCTTGGGTATTGATTTGTTTGATTGCTTTAAGCACTGCAGCCGCTTTATGGCGAGTTTCATCTGCTTCCATTTGAGGATCTGAATCTAATACTTCACCACAACCTGCTTGAATATGGGCAATGCCATTTTGTACAAAGGCAGAACGAATCACGATACAGGTATCAAAACGGCCGTCAGAGGTGAGATAACCGACTGCACCACCGTAGCTGTGACGTTTTTGCTGTTCAAATTGATAGATTAACTGCATTGCTTTAATTTTAGGCGCACCAGTTAACGTCCCCATATTCATACAAGCTTGATAAGCGTGTAAGGCATCAAGTTCAGGACGAAGTTTACCCACCACGCGAGAAACCAAATGCATGATGTGCGAATAGCGATCCACTTGCATTAATTCGGCGACTTTACGTGTACCGCTTTGGCAAACACGAGCAATATCATTACGGGCTAAATCCACCAACATTAAATGTTCAGCTTGTTCTTTATGATCAAGACGTAGTTCTAATTCCAAGCGTGCATCTAATTCAGGGTCAATATTACCATGTGCATCAAAACCACGCGGGCGAGAACCTGCAATTGGATAAATTTCTAATTGACGATTATCCGGCGCATATTTCAACGCACTTTCAGGTGAGGCGCCAAATAAAATGAACTCCTCATCGTTCATGTAGAACATATAAGGGCTTGGATTGTTAAGTTTTAATTGTGCGTAGCTCGCAAGGGTATTCGGGCAAGCTAATGAAAAACGGCGGGATGGCACGATTTGGAACACATCACCAATATTAATATGATGTTTTAACGCTTTAACGATACCTGTAAATTCAGGATCTTCAAAATTGGTGCTAACCTCATCACTTGCCGCTTTAATGGAAAGTACGCCATCAATATTTTTTAATTTTTGAGAAATAGAAAGTGCCGTTTTCGCGACTTCCACTTGTTCTTCTTGGCTGAAACAGAAGCTTTTTAAGGTAGCTTGTTGGCTTTGATGATCGATGGTAATTAAGTTTTCTGCGAGATAGAAACTGTAATCAGGGCAGTGAATACCATCATCTTTTAATTCAACACCTTGCATTGGAATAAAATTTGCCACCAAGTCATAAGCAAATAAACCACCCAAAAAGACTGGTGTGCTACTATGTTGATAATGGTTAGAAATGACACGAAGTCCATCAAAAATGGTTGCAGCTTGTAATTTACTGTCTTCATCTAATTGATTATCGAGCGGTGCAAATTGCACAGAAAATTCATCATCAAAATTGACCGCACTTACAGTACCGAGTTGGCCTAACACTGGATGAATTTCTTTTAACACTTGTTTACCGTTCGCATTTAGCGCTCTAAATGTCACTTGATTGCCTAAGCAAGTAATTTTAACGGCCGCATTAATTAGAATAAGACTTTGTAAGCTATTTTTGCTACCAATTTCAGCAGAGTCGAGGAGGAGAGAATTTGAGTTCTGTTGGCATAATGTATTAAAAATTGCGGTGGTGTCGGCATGATAGGGAACCGGTTGAGAGGTCACCGCAATAAATGGGGTGTTTTTCATAATGAATCCTTTATTTTGAACTTTTGCACTATTAAACTAGTACACAATGCATAAGTCAAGAAAATAATCAAAAAATTGGCGTAATTTTACAATATTTTTTTAATTTTTAACCAGTAAGATTAGAAATAGAGATTTTATGTCAGAAAAAAAGCCATTTCGAGGCATATCTCAAAATGGCTTAATAGAGGGAATAGATTCAGAGATTAGAGAGAAGCAACGATCTCATCGATTTTATTTCTTGCTGAACGTTGTGCTTTTTCAATCGCTTCAGCACCTAATCCGATACCTTTTGCATAAGCAAACTGAACATCGGTAATGCCAACAAAACCTAAAATCGCTTTTAAGTAATTTGTCACATTATTGTTTTCATCATACATGCCACCAAAGCTTGCTAATACAATCGCTTTTTTACCTTGAAGTAAACCTTCAGGGCCATTTGCGGTGTATTGGAAAGTTACACGAGGGCGCGCGATAAAATCAAAATAGGATTTAAGTTGTGTTGGGATGCCTAAGTTATACATTGGTGCACCAATGACGATGATATCTGCCGCTTTTAATTCCGCCACTAATTCATCTGATAAAGCTAAAAGTGCATTTTCTTCTGCTGTTTTAGGTTCGCCACGTACTGCAGTTGCAGCCGTTGCATCAAAATGGGGAAGTTGTTGCGCCGCTAAATCACGTACCACAATGTTGTGACCTTTTAATTTTTCAATGGTGTAATCGGCTAATTTATTGCTTTGAGAATTATCTGCAAGGATGCTTGATTTTAATACTAATACGTTCATAGAGTTTCCTTTAATTTGTGTCTATCAAAAGTGCGGTCATTTTATCGGAAATTTTGAATAGATAAAGTAACTATCAGGAAAATCATTGTTTACTCATTGGAAAGAATTCAGCGAGATATTAACAAGCGTGGTGGAAAGTGCTAAAATTCTCTGCCGCACTTGGTTTGCTCGATAGTGGGAGTGAATGAGAGTGCGGTTTGTTTTTAATCATTATTTGCATGTTGCCTTTCGTATGGGCGACCACTGTATAAGGAAAAATTATGCCTATTATTACTTTACCGGACGGTTCTAAACGCGAATTTGATCGTCCAGTTTCTGTGTTAGAAGTGGCTCAAGATATTGGAGCCGGTCTTGCCAAAGCAACCATTGCGGGTCGTGTAAACGGTGAACGTCGTGATGCCTGTGACATCATCAATGAAGATGCCAACCTTGAAATTATTACAGCAAAAGATGAAGACGGTTTAGAAATTATTCGTCACTCTTGCGCACACTTGCTAGGTCACGCAATCAAACAATTATTCCCAGATGTCAAAATGGCAATCGGTCCAACGATTGAAAATGGCTTCTATTATGACGTGGATTTAGACCGTTCTTTAACGCAAGAAGACATTGATGCTATCGAAAAACGTATGCTTGAATTGGCGAAAACCAATTATGACGTCATCAAAACTCCGGTAAGCTGGCAAGAAGCAAGAGATACTTTTGAAAAACGCGGTGAGCCATACAAAATGGCGATCTTAGATGAAAACATCGAACGTACTGCAACGCCTGCACTTTATCATCACGAAGAATACATTGACATGTGTCGTGGGCCACATGTGCCAAATATGCGTTTCTGCCAACACTTCAAATTAATGAAGGTTGCGGGTGCATACTGGCGTGGTGATAGCAAAAATAAAATGTTACAACGTATCTACGGTACGGCTTGGGCAGATAAAAAACAATTAGCGGAATACTTAACTCGCTTAGAAGAAGCGGCAAAACGTGACCACCGTAAAATCGGTAAAGCGTTAGATTTATATCATATGCAAGAAGAAGCACCAGGTATGGTCTTCTGGCATAACGATGGTTGGACAATTTTCCGTGAATTGGAAACCTTCGTACGTACAAAATTAAAAGAATACGATTATCAAGAAGTGAAAGGTCCGTTCATGATGGACCGTGTGTTATGGGAAAAAACAGGTCACTGGCAAAACTACGGCGATTTGATGTTTACTACACAATCAGAAAACCGTGAATATGCGATTAAACCAATGAACTGTCCAGGACACGTTCAAATCTTTAACCAAGGTTTAAAATCTTACCGTGATTTACCAATCCGTATGGCGGAATTTGGTTCTTGCCATCGTAACGAACCATCTGGTTCTTTACACGGTTTAATGCGTGTACGTGGCTTCACTCAAGATGATGCCCACATTTTCTGTACTGAAGACCAAATTGAAAGTGAAGTAACCAGCTGTATTAAAATGGTTTACGACATTTACAGCACGTTCGGTTTCCAAAATATTCAGGTGAAATTATCTACTCGTCCTGAAAAACGTATTGGTGCAGATGATATGTGGGATCGTGCAGAAGCGGGTCTTGCGGCAGCATTAGCGCATAACGGTCTTGAATATGAAATTCAAGAAGGCGAAGGTGCATTCTACGGCCCGAAAATTGAGTTTGCATTACGTGACTGCTTAGATCGTGAATGGCAATGCGGTACTATCCAATTAGACTTTGCATTACCTGGTCGTCTAAATGCGTCTTATGTGGCAGAAGACAATGATCGTCGTACACCGGTTATGATTCACCGTGCGATTTTAGGTTCGATTGAACGTTTCATCGGTATCATTACTGAAGAGTATGCGGGTTTCTTCCCAGCATGGTTAGCACCAGTTCAAGCGATTGTGATGAACATTACAGATAGCCAAGCAGACTACGTTCAAAAAGTGGTGAAACAACTTTCTGATGCGGGATTACGTGTTAAAGCTGATTTACGTAATGAAAAAGTTGGCTTCAAGATCCGCGAACATACCTTACGTCGCGTACCTTATATGCTCGTTTGCGGTGATAAAGAAATCGCTGAAGGCAAAGTAGCGGTACGTACCCGTAAAGGTGCAGATTTAGGTACTTTCACCATTGAAGAGTTTGCTGAAATCTTAAAATCTCAAGTAAGACAACGTGAGTTGAAATTGTTGGGTGAAGAGTAATTAATTCTTTAAAATCTTAATTAAAAATGACCGCACTTTGATGTGCGGTTTTTTTATATTCACGGTATAAAAATAAACTCAAGTCTCTCTTTCTTCTATATAATAGCCTTATCTCAAGGAGGCGAATATGACAGCTCAAATTCAACAATTAACATTAGAATTAACTTTAGAGCATATCAATGAAATTCCTGTTTTAATCTTAAATCATCCAGTAGGAACGGCTCGAATTGCATTACAAGGGGCGCAGCTATTAAATTGGCAACCTAAAGGGGCAGAGCAGGATATCTTTTGGTTAAGTGAGATTGAACCTTTCACACAAGGTGTGGCAATTCGCGGCGGTGTACCGATTTGTTACCCTTGGTTTGGAGGCGTTAAACAACCTTCACACGGTACAGCGCGTTTACGTTTGTGGCAATTGAGTGACTATGATCTGCAAGCGAATAAAGTGCGGTTAGAATTTTCACTGTTTTCTGAATATGGTGTGATTGAAGCCAAAATGAAAATGGAATTTACCGATAAATGCACAATGACTTTAACGCATTTAGGGCAAGAACCTGCTCAAGCTGCATTACACAGTTATTTTAATATTGGTGATATTTCACAAATTGAAGTCCAAAATTTACCAAGTCGTTGTTATGACTCATTACAAGGTAAACATACAGAAGTACCTGCAACACGCAGAATTGAACAGGGCGTCGATTGTATTTATTCATTAGAAGAAAATAAAACATTGTTGGTGGATAAAGCATTTAATCGACGTATTCAAATTACCCATCATCATGCAGATTCAATTGTGCTATGGAATCCTTGGGAGAAAACGCCAAGTGCGATGCAGCCTGAAGGGTATAGAACAATGGTGTGTATTGAAACCGCAAGATTAGAAAAATTACTTCAATTTGGTGAAAGTATTTCTGCTGAAATAAGTGCTTTACCCGCTGATATTTAAAGGAATAGAAATCCTTGTTGCATAAACGAGGCAAATACTATAAAATTTTGCCCGTTTTTTGTTTGTTTTTATAGCAAATGATTGAAGAAATCTTCTGTTTTAAATGCAGTGGGTTTTATCTTAAATAAATAGAAGGAATAACATTATCAAAACCGTAAAAAAAGCTCCGGCAGCTAACCGCCCGAATCGCATTAACGATGAAATTCGAGTAAAAGAAGTTCGTTTGATTGACCAAGATGGTGAACAAGCGGGGATTGTATCAATCCAACAGGCCTTAGATATGGCAGAACAAGCAGCGCTTGATTTAGTTGAGATCAGTCCGAATGCCGAACCACCGGTTTGTCGTATTATGAACTACGGCAAATTCCTCTATGAAAAGAGCAAAACCGCAAAAGAACAGAAGAAAAAGCAAAAAGTTGTACAAGTGAAGGAAATTAAATTCCGTCCAGGTACTGACGAAGGTGACTACCAAGTTAAATTACGTAGCTTAATTCGTTTCTTAGAAGATGGCGATAAAGCGAAAATTACTGTACGTTTCCGTGGTCGTGAAATGGCTCACCAAGATATCGGTTTAGACGTATTAGAACGTGTTAAAAACGATTTGGCTGATATTTCAGTAGTGGAATCTGCACCGGGTAAATTAGAAGGTCGCCAAGCGGTAATGGTGTTAGCACCTAAGAAAAAATAATTTTTTATTTAGATTTGATCTAGATAATCGAATTTTCACTTCGGTGAGAATACAACTGCATATTGGGCAAACTACGCAGCCTAATTGCTTTTGGAGAAGGGCAATTCAATTTGCCATATTGGAATAATTAGTGCCTACAAGTAATCTTCGGATTCGCCTAATTATGTGTTTAACTTAAAATGCGGAGTTATTTTAACAATGCCTAAAATTAAAACAGTACGTGGTGCTGCTAAGCGTTTCAAAAAAACAGCTTCTGGCGGTTTCAAACGTAAACAATCTCACTTACGTCATATTTTGACTAAAAAGACAACTAAACGTAAACGTCATTTACGTCATAAATCAATGGTTGCGAAAGCAGACCAAGTTTTAGTAGTAGCTTGCTTACCATACGCATAAGCCGTTATTTAAGCAAAACGTACGATTAGTTAAATTAGTTAAAAATATTACATAGGAGATTAAATAATGGCTCGTGTAAAACGTGGTGTTATTGCAAGAGCACGCCATAAGAAAGTTCTTAAGGCTGCTAAAGGTTATTATGGTGCACGTTCACGCGTGTATCGCGTTGCTTTCCAAGCGGTGATCAAAGCTGGTCAATACGCATATCGTGACCGTCGTCAACGTAAACGTCAATTCCGTCAATTATGGATTGCACGTATCAACGCTGCGGCTCGTCAAAATGGTTTATCTTACAGCAAATTTATCAACGGCTTGAAAAAAGCGTCTGTTGAAATCGACCGTAAGATCCTTGCTGATATCGCTGTATTCGACAAAGTAGCGTTCGCTGCATTAGTTGAAAAAGCAAAATCTGCACTTTAATTTTTTAAAGTTTAGATTCAAAAATTAGGACGCTGAAAAGCGTCCTTTTTTTAATCATTTTTTTCCATTAATCTTTCTAGTTCTTTTTCTCTTTCGTAGTCACGTCCTTCTTCAAGTTCATAACCACAATCAAAACATACCCCTTCAATTACATCAAATGCACCACATTCTGGACATTCTATTTCTTCATCTGGCAATATGTTCTGTAATACTTCAAATAAATCATTTACTTGTCCACAACTTTTACAAATTAAATCAACATTTGGAAATTCACCAGAGACAATTTCTAATGAGTTGGCTTGGCAATTTGGGCATTGACTAAATGTGTTAAAAATATTTTCTGCTTCACTGCTTGGAAATTCAACTTTCATATTAATTATTCCTTTCTTACTTTATTTGTTACAGGATCATATTCAACTCTTGGGGCACAGTAATTTCCTTTCTTAACTATTGAAAATTGCATACCATCGAAAGTGCTATAAAAGCAACGAATATAGCGAGTTCCAGTAGGTTCTTGTTCTGTTAAGGTTGCTCTTTCCCAATCAGCAAAACAGGTAGAAGAGATGCTTATCATTGAGATAAAAACAAATAAACTTTTGAAATTTTTCATATAAAATCCTTACTTATAAATATAAAACAAACCTATTTTAGGTTCAAAAATGATTATATATTAAACCTAAAATAGGTTCAAATTAAACAGCACCTAAAATAGGTGCAATGAGAAATTTAAGATTATCTATTCATTCGTTAGAGCACACTTGGTTGAGAGAGTTATTTACTCAACAAAGAAATCAGCTTGGTTTATCTCAGCGCGCATTAGGTCAAAAAATGGGCGTGTTAGCATCCTTCATCGGAAAAGTAGAGACAGGAGATCGTCGTCTAGATATTTTTGAATTTATAGAGTACTGTAAAGGACTAGAATTAGATCCTATTCAAGTGCTACAAGAAATAGAAAAACGTTTTGGAACTAAAGCTATTTTTTAAATACAACCGTAAGGGTATTTAAGATATATACTTTTCTTGCCTATAAAAAAGAAAAAACCGCTACTCAAAACTTGAATAGCGGGGAGGTCTTAATTTATAAGAAACTTCAAAAAGATAACTGCAATATGCAGTGCACTAGCAATGTATCAGACTGTGTGTTTTTAAAATAGTTCGATATTTTTGAAAAAATTTTTTAAAATATCAAAATTAAACCAAAATGAACGAATTTAGCTCTTTATAAAGGCGATAATTTGCTCTTCAATCCCTTTTTCATCTAATTTAATTTCAGCAAGTGCTTCTTGTTGTGTACCTTGCGGAATAAAGATATCAGGTAAACCAAGTTGTAAAAGTGCGGTTGTTTTTCCATGAGAATTTAGCACTTCTGAAACCGCTGAACCTGCGCCACCTTGAATCGCATTTTCTTCCAATGTCACAATGACGTCATGGGTATCCGCCATTTCTAGAATACGAGCTTCATCAATTGGTTTTACAAAGCGCATATCGACAACAGTTGCATTGAGTTTTTCTGCCACAGATAAAGCGGCAGGTAAGAGTGTGCCAAAATTCAGAATCGCGATTTTTTCACCCTCACGAACCATTTTTGAACGACCAATTTCTAATTCTGCAAGTGGGGTTAATTCTACGCCGATTGCATTTCCACGCGGATAACGTACCGCAGCAGGTTTACCACATTTATAACCAGTATAAAGCATTTGGCGGCATTCATTTTCATCACTTGGTGTCATAATGATTATATTCGGAATGCAGCGCATAAAACTTAAATCAAACGCACCTTGGTGAGTTTGACCATCAGCACCTACGATACCTGCACGATCGATGGCAAAGAGAACTGGTAAGTTTTGAATAGCAACATCGTGAATAAGCTGATCATAAGCACGTTGTAAGAAGGTAGAATAAATGGCTACAACAGGTTTATAACCACCGATTGCAAGGCCCGCAGCAAAAGTGACAGCATGTTGCTCAGCGATGGCTACATCAAAATATTGTTGTGGGAATCGTTCTGAAAATTCAACCATGCCAGAACCTTCACGCATTGCGGGAGTAATACCCACTAATTTATCGTCTTGTTCCGCCATTTCACATAACCAATCACCAAAGATTTTTGAATAGGTTGGTTTGGCGTTTGATTTAGGAAGTTGGCCGCTTGTTGGGTCAAATTTGGGTACGCCATGGAAACCGATCGGGTCTTTTTCTGCAGGCTCGTAACCTTTTCCTTTTTTAGTTTTGATGTGTAAGAATTGTGGGCCTTTAAGATCGCGCATATTGCTTAAGGTAGCAATTAATTCATCAATATTATGCCCATCAATTGGTCCAATATAGTTAAAACCGAGCTCTTCAAAAAGCGTACTTTCTGGAGAGAACATTACACCTTTCATGTGCTCTTCAGTTTTCTTCATAAAGTTTTTAACAGTTGGCACTTTATCTAAAATTTTCTTACTGCCATCACGAACCGTTGAATATAATGAACCAGAGAAAATACGGGCAAGGTGATTATTCAATGCCCCCACATTTTCAGAAATGGACATTTCATTGTCATTTAAAATGACCAACATATCAGTATGTAAAGAACCTGCATGGTTTAAGGCTTCAAATGCCATCCCCGCAG
>OJXV01000065.1_pt1 | contig 30820 bp, 27 predicted proteins | sample 1600801 | NCBI WGS metagenome assembly OJXV01 (sample SAMN04436900, study PRJEB24849) | human gut metagenome | biome: human gut; feature: NICU; material: stool | host: Homo sapiens | place: USA: Saint Louis, MO | collected 2012-03-16 | reverse complement strand
GACCCTTAGTCGGTCTCGGCCTCTCCTTCGAGCTCTGATGACGGAGTAGAGCGTGCAAGAGCAGCCTCGCGGGCCGCTTCCTCGGTGAGAACCTCGTCGGCAACGACGTTCACGACCTCGGCGTCAACGGAGCAGAAACCGCCCGTGACCTGGAACTCGTGCTTCGCTCCACCGACTTCGGTAATCACCACGGGGCCCTCGCTCAGGAGCGCAAGGTGGGGCTCCATGCCGGCCATGATGCCCATCGCGCCGTCGATGGCGAACACCGACACGTACTCGGCTTCGCCTTCCCAGATGCTGCCCTCGGCCGACACGAAGTTGACCTTCATGGCGCTCACTTCGAGGTTTCCTTCTGGATGCGGTCCCAGTTACGAAGCACATCGTCGATGCCACCGACGTTGAAGAACGCCTGCTCGGCGATGTGGTCGAACTCGCCGTCGCAGATGCCCTTGAACCCTTCGATGGTGTCGCGCAGCGGGACGTCCGAGCCGTCGACGCCGGTGAACTGCTTCGCCATGTGGGTGTTCTGCGAAAGGAACTGCTGGATGCGGCGTGCGCGCGCCACGATGACCTTGTCCTCTTCGGAAAGCTCATCGACACCGAGCATCGCGATGATGTCCTGAAGCTCCTTGTTGCGCTGGAGAATCTGCTTGACGCGAACCGCGACATTGTAGTGATCCTGCCCGATGTAGCGCGGGTCGAGGATGCGCGAGGTCGAGGCGAGCGGATCGATCGCGGGGTACAGACCACGCGAGGCGATCTCACGGCTCAGCTCGGTCGTTGCGTCAAGGTGCGCGAAGGTCGTAGCCGGAGCCGGGTCGGTGTAGTCGTCAGCGGGAACGTAAATCGCCTGCATCGACGTAATCGAGTGGCCGCGGGTCGAGGTAATGCGCTCCTGGAGCACGCCCATCTCGTCCGCGAGGTTCGGCTGGTAACCCACTGCCGACGGCATACGGCCGAGCAGCGTCGACACCTCGGAGCCCGCCTGCGTGAAGCGGAAGATGTTGTCGATGAACAGGAGCACGTCCTGGTTCTGGACGTCACGGAAGTACTCCGCCATCGTCAGCGCCGAAAGTGCCACGCGAAGGCGCGTGCCCGGCGGCTCGTCCATCTGGCCGAACACAAGGGCGGTCTTCTCGATCACGCCCGATTCGGTCATTTCCTCGATGAGGTCCCAACCTTCACGGGTACGTTCACCGACACCTGCGAACACCGAGACACCGTCGTGGTTGTTCGCCACGCGGTAAATCATTTCCTGGATGAGAACGGTCTTGCCCACGCCGGCGCCGCCGAACAGACCAATCTTGCCGCCCTGCACGTAGGGCGTCAGCAGGTCGATCGACTTGATGCCGGTCTCGAACATCTGGGTCTTCGACTCGAGCTGATCGAAGTTCGGGGCCTTGCGGTGAATGGGCCAGCGTTCGTTGATCTCGAACTTCTCGCCCTCTTCTCCGTTGAGCACGTTGCCGACAACGTCGAACACGCGCCCGAGGGTGAAGTCGCCAACGGGGACGGAGATTGGCGCGCCCGTGTCGCGCACGGCCTGGCCGCGCACGAGGCCGTCGGTCGGCTTGAGGGCGATTCCTCGCACCATGCCGTCGCCGAGGTGCTGGGCAACCTCAAGCGTGAGGGTCTGGGTGGCTGAGCCACCGTCCTCGTCGCCAGTGGGCAGCTCGATCTCGGTGACGAGCGCGTTGTACATGTCGGGGATCTGGCCCGCGGGGAATTCGACGTCGACAACGGCGCCGGTCACGCGAGCGACACGACCGATGGCGGCGCTAGCCTCGGTCTGAGCCGGGGCGTTTTCGGTGATGGTCATTCTTCTACTCCAAATGTGCTTTCTCGCTCAGCGTTCTTTCCTGCCGGAGGCATTGAGGGCGTCCGCTCCGCCCACGATCTCCGTAATTTCTTGCGTGATCTCTGCCTGGCGAGCGGAGTTCGCAAGGCGAGTGAACTTCTGAATCTGCGTTTCCGCATTGTCGGTCGCGGTCTTCATCGCCTTCTGCCTGCTCGCGTGCTCCGACGCGATCGACTGCAGAAGGATGTTGATGATGCGCGATTCAACGTACCGCGGCACGAGCTGCTCGAACACCTCATCGGCGCTCGGCGTGTACTCATACAGCGGGTACTGGCGGGTCAACCGGCTCTCGGCACCGTCGGCACTCAGCTGGAGCGGGACGAGGCGCACGACGTTCACATCCTGGCGGAAACGATTGGTGAACCGGTGCCCCACGACATACAGCTCATCGAGGTGCTCCTCGACCTCTTCCGCAAGAAGTGCCTCGCGAAAGAGCGCCGAGATTTCACGACCGAGCTTCGGAAGGTCTTCCTCTTTGACACCAATCCACGACTTTTCAGCGGGACGGTTGCGGAAGCGGTAGTACGAGTCGCCCTTGCGGCCAACGACGTACAGGACCGGCTTCTTACCCTCTTCGCGCAGCTTATTCGTGAGGTGTTCAGCCTCGCGAATCGCGCTTGGCGAGTAGGAACCGGCCATGCCGCGATCCGAGGTAATGAGGAGAACACCGACGCGGTTGGAGAACGTGCGATCCGCTTCAAGGAACGGGTGGTTCGTCTCCTCCGCGTGCTGGACGACCGAGGCAATCGCGTCCGTAATCGCTTTCGCGTACGGGGTCGTGGCCTGCACGCGTGCGTGTGCCTTCGAGATTCGGGCAGCCGCGATCATTTCCTGGGCCTGGAAGATTTTCTTCATGCCCTTCGCGGAGCCGATCCGCTTCTTGTATTCCCTTTGCTGGGCTCCCATATCTCTCCCTCGTGACTAACGTTCTATTTCTCGAACATCCGCCACTACTTGGAGGACTTCAGGATCGACTCTTGCTCGATGTCCTCGTCTTCGATCACGCCGGTGTTGTCGTACACGGCATCCTTCTGCTTTGCAGCGAAGTAGTCGCGCTTGACGTTCTCGATCACGGTCTCGAGTTCCGCTTCGGTCTCCGGGGAGAACTTCTTGGTCTCGCGGATCGTTTCGAGGATCGTGCCGTTGTGGCGCAGGAACTCGTGCAGGCGCTCTTCGAACTCGAGGATCTCGTCAACTTCGATGTCGTCGAGCTTGCCGCGCGTGCCGGCCCAGATCGACACAACCTGCTCCTCCATGGGCATGGGGTTGGCCTGGCCCTGCTTGAGGAGCTCGGTCAGGCGAGCACCGCGCGCAAGCTGCTGCTTCGAAGCGGCATCGAGGTCCGAAGCGAACATCGCGAACGCCTCGAGGTCGCGGTACTGCGCGAGCGAGATCTTGAGGGTACCGGAGACGCCCTTCATGGCCTTGGTCTGAGCCGAGCCGCCGACGCGCGACACTGAGATGCCGACGTCCACGGCGGGGCGCTGGTTCGCGTTGAACAGGTCCGACTGGAGGAAGCACTGGCCGTCGGTGATCGAAATGACGTTGGTCGGAATGTACGCCGAGACGTCGTTTGCCTTCGTTTCGATGATCGGGAGACCGGTCATCGAGCCGCCGCCCATGTCGTCCGAGAGCTTTGCACAGCGCTCGAGCAGACGCGAGTGGAGGAAGAAGACGTCGCCCGGGTATGCCTCGCGGCCCGGCGGACGGCGAAGAAGAAGCGACACGGCGCGGTAGGCCTCGGCCTGCTTCGACAGGTCGTCGAACACGATGAGGACGTGCTTGCCCTCGTACATCCAGTGCTGGCCGATCGCCGAGCCCGCGTAGGGCGCGATGTACTTGAAGCCGGCCGGATCGGAAGCCGGGGCCGCAACGATGGTCGTGTATTCGAGCGCGCCGTTTTCCTCGAGGGTCGCGCGTACCGAGGCGATCGTCGAGCCCTTCTGGCCGACGGCGACGTAGATGCATCGCACCTGCTGTTCGGGGTCGCCCGATTCCCAGTTGGCCTTCTGGTTGAGGATCGTGTCAACGGCGATCGTGGTCTTACCGGTCTGGCGGTCGCCGATGATGAGCTGGCGCTGGCCACGACCGATCGGGGTCATCGAGTCGATGGCCTTGATGCCGGTCTGGAGAGGCTCCTTCACGCTCTTGCGCTGCATAACGCTGGGGGCCTGAAGTTCGAGGGCACGGCGGCCGGTCGTCGCGATCTCGCCAAGGCCGTCGATCGGGCGGCCCATCGGGTCAACGACGCGGCCGAGGTAGCCGTCGCCAACGGGAACCGAAAGGACCTCCCCGGTGCGGCGCACCTCCTGCCCTTCCTCGATGCCGGTGAATTCACCGAGCACAACGACGCCGACCTCGCGAAGTTCGAGGTTAAGAGCGAGGCCAAGCGTGCCGTCCTCGAAGCGCACGAGTTCGTTTGCCATGAGGTTCGGCAGGCCCGAGACGCGTGCAATGCCGTCTGCTGATTCGGTGACGCGGCCGATTTCTTCGCGACCTGCGTTCTGGGGCTGGTAATTCGACACCGCAGTGTCGAGAGCGTCCCGGATGTCTTCGGGACGAATGGTGAGCTCGGCCATCGCGCTCCGCTTCCTTCTTGGTCATTCCCGGTGGTACCGGGAGGGGTGATACGTGTTCTCGTTGGTGATTCTTAGGCGGAAATGCGTTCGCGAGCATCGCGAACACGGCCGAAGATCGTGGCGTCGTAGAGGTCGTCGCCGATGGTGATGCGGAGGCCGCCAATCACGCTCGGGTCGATCTCGTAATTCAGGCTCAGCTCGCCGCCGTAACGGGCGGAGAGGATGCGCGTGAGGCGTTCCTGCTGCTCGGGGCTCAACGCGATCGCGCTCGTGACGACGCCGGAGCGGCGGTCGCGTTCGGCGCTCGCGAAGTTCGCGAACTCGAGCAGACGGGCGGGAACCTTGGCTTCGGGCTCGAAGCTCACCGCTTGCGCGGCGAGTGAGACGGTTGCCTCATCCACCTTGCCGCCCAGAAGACGTTCGGTGATCCCTACGCGCGCCGGAACGTCGTCGCGCTTAGAGTCGAATGCTTCGGACAGCTCAGGGGTGTCCTCGACGAGGCGCGCAACCTGAAAAAGTTCTTCTTCAACGGTGTGCGCCGTGCCGCGCCCTCGAGCTTCATCGAGAACGAGCGAAACACCCGCGAACTCGATGCCCTCGAGGAGGTGGTTTTGCTCGGACCACGTGCACCGCGAGGCCTCAAGAAGAACCTCGAGAGCGGCCTCGCTCACGCGGCCGCCAAAGAGGCGCCGCACGACATCGGCCTTGAAGTCCTCATCGCGACCGGGGTCGCTCAAGAGGCGCACGAGCTGGTTGCTCGAGTCAATGACGCGCACGGCTTCGAAAAGCTCGCTCGCGATCTCGGTGCTGGGGGTGTTCGCCGAGGTGGACTCCCCTGCGCGCCGTAGCACGCTCTGGAGCGACTTGGCGGAAACTCCGCGCATGTGCTGTGCCTTCCTTACTTCGCCGCCGTCGACGATTCGAGCTCGTCGAGGAACCGATCGATCACGCGGCGCGAACGCTCATCATCGGTGAGCGATTCGCCAACGATCTTCGAGGCGAGGGTACTCGCAAGCGAGCCAACCTCACCGCGAAGCTCGGCGCTTGCCTGCGCCTGTTCAGCTTCGATCTGCTGCTTGCCGAGCCCGATCATGCGTTCGGTCTCGAGGCTTGCGCGCGTACGTGCCTCTTCGATGATGCGAGCGCCCTCTTCGCGGGCCTTCTCGCGCATCTCTGCGGCTTCACGGCGTGCAGCGGCGAGTTCGCTTTCCTGCATTGCCTTGAGACGATCGGCCTCGTACTGGGCCTCCTCCGCCTTACGGATTCCTCCCTCGATCTTCGCTGCTCGCTCGTCGAGAACCTCGTTCATCTTCGGGAGCACGAACTTCATGAATACGAAGGCAAAGATGAGGATGAAGCCGGCGCTCCAAACAATTTCGGGAACCTCGGGGATCAGCAAGGCGTACTTGCTGACCTCTCCTTCTCCACTTGCCAGATACATTCGGAATTAACCTCAGGAGAAGAGGAGGCCGGTCACAACCGCGAGGAGCGCGATGATCTCGACGAACGCCATGGCGATAAGCATCGTGGTCTGGAGCGAACCGCGGATCTCGGGCTGGCGCGCCATCGACTCGACGGTCTTAGCACCGATTAGGCCGAGGCCGAGGGCCGGGCCGAAAGCGGCGATGCCGTAGCTGAGCGAGGAGAGGTTGCCGTTGATTTCAGCGAGGATGGTGGTGCCCACGAGGGTATTCCTTTCAGTTTTCTGCCGCATTGCCGGGCAGGGTTTCGGTTGTGAGCCGAAGCTCGGGGTGGAAAATCGGAAAAATCTAGACGCCTTAGTGGCTTTCGCTCGTCGCCATGTTGATGTACACGGCGGAAAGCACTGTGAAGATGAAGGCCTGCAGAAGGGCAACGAAGATTTCGAAGCCGAAAATGCCAAGTGCGAAAGCCCCCGCGAAGGGGGTCGCGGCAATGAGCCATGTCCCTGAGAACAGGAGCGCTTGCGAGAGGGAGATGAACACGACGAGCATCATGTGGCCCGCGACCATGTTGGCGAGAAGACGCACGGTGAGCGAGAACCAGCGCACGACGGCGAGCTGGAGGAACTCGATCGGGGCGAGCAGGATGTACACAGGCTTCGGCACGCCCGGAGGCATGGTTTCGTGCTTGAAGTAGCCGAGGAAGCCGTGCTGCTTCATGCCGCAGTACACGTAGGTGCCGAAGGTCCACATCGCCAGCAGGAATGGCATGCCGATCACGGAGGTGCCCGCGAGGTTGAGGCCCGGGGTCACGCCGGCAAGGTTCATCGCGAGGATGAGGAAGAAGAGCGTGTAGAGCATGGGAGCGAAGCGGCGCCCCTTTGCCTTACCAAGGACGGGCTCGATCGCGTTGTCGCGAATGAAGCCCATGAAGATCTCAAAGATGCTTTGGATGCGCCCCGGCACAACCTTGGCGCGTGAGGCGATCGCGTACGTGATCGCGAGGCATCCCACGACCACGATGAGGCGAATGAGCTGCACGCGGTTGAACTCAAACGGGGTGCCCGCAAAGAGAATCGCATCGGGGAAAAAGTCGGCGAGGGAAGGGGTATGAAAATCCAGCCCACCTTCAGCGACAAGGCGCGAAGTTTCGCTAGGAATCAACTGCTCTTACTCCAGAGTTGTCGGCGCGCGTTTTGCGCGCCACGGGCACGGGACGATCTGGTCGAGGCGGTTTGCACGCCATGCAGGTGCATTCAGCACCTGTGCAGACTGCGCCGCTATTCGCTCAGCATTCTGAATCAATATAACAGAGGACAAGGCGGACCTTTGACTCAGTTCGGTGCCTCTTACACCTCAATTTTCGGTCGTGTTCGCGCGAGCAGCGCTCCTTCGACCGCAATCGGGGCGACAGCGCCGAAGAGAAGCGCAATCCCCACCCACTGCATTGAGAGCCATGTCTCCCCTTTGAGCAGGATGAGGCACAGGATGAGAGCAAGCATTTTGCCTCCCCACGTGCACGCAACCGTTCCGAGCATGATGAGCGGGCTTTGGGCGATACCCCAGTACGCGACGATGAGCGCTGGCAGCGTCACCACGAGAGACAGGAGAGCACCGACGATCGCGCCGTTGCGGGCGAGCGAATCGAAGCCGATCCAGGCAACGAGCACAACGACGGCAGCGATGACGGCCCCCACGATCACCGCGCTCACGATCGCTTTTTGCACCAGTGCGTTGTTGTACGCGCGGTTCTTTTCTGCGGTGCTCATGCGGTTTTCTCCACGTCTTGGTTGCGGCGAGCACGGTGGAGCGCTCGCAGGGGGTCAAGCGTCACGACTATAGCGACGACGAGCGAGCCGATCCAAATAAACGCGGCGGTCTTCGCCTCGAAGAACACGGGTGCGAGCAGGCACAGCGACACGAGTGCCGTCCACGTGTACATGATGAGAACAGCGCCGAGTTTTGAGTGCCCCAGGTTCAAAAGGCGGTGGTGCAGGTGCCGACGGTCGGCGTGAAACGGCGATTTTCCACTTCCCACGCGCCGGACAACCGCGAGCACCATATCGAGAGCTGGAAGGATCATCACGCCCACGGGCATGAGGATCGGGAGAAGCTGGCCAAAGGCATCGGCGGGGGCAAGGCGCGCCGGATCGACCTGGCCCGTGACGGCGATGGTTGCCGAGACCAACAAAAGACCGAGGAAGAGCGCTCCCGAATCCCCCATGAAGATGCGCGCTTTCGAAAAGTTGTGAGGCAGAAACCCAAGGCACGCCCCAATCATGACCGCAGTGATGAGAGCCGCCATCGAGGAGTAGTCGGTGGAGGATACGTCTCGCGTGAGGAGGTAGGCATAAATGAAGAAGGCCAATCCGCCGATCGCCATGACTCCGGAGGCGAGGCCGTCGAGCCCATCGATGAAGTTCACGGCGTTCATCGCTGCCACAATCACGATGACGGTCAAGATGAGCGATGAGCGAGCGGAAATGAGCGTGAGGCCACCGATCGGGAGGGTCGTGAGTTGCACTCCTTGCGAGGCAACGAAGAGCGCGATGAGCACTTGACCGGCGAGCTTCGTCAGCCAGTCGAGGTCGAATTTGTCGTCGAGGCCGCCGAGCAGACATATGAGCCCACCCGCGATGAGGATCGACCACACCTTGAACGAGCCCCGAAAGATCGGTTCGAGGAAGGGCACGTTCGAGGCAAGAAGCATCGCGACCGCGACCCCCGCGAACATCGCTACTCCGCCGAGGCGCGGTGTCACGTCCCTGTGCACATCGCGTTCGCGCACGGCGGTCATTGCGCCGATGCGTCGTGCAACGACGCGCGCCGCGGGCGTCACGAGATAGGTGACGGCCGCGGCGATCAGCAGGAGGAAGAGGTAAACCCTCAAGCGTCAGCCTTATCCTCGCCGGCAGGTGACTGTTCTTGGGGTGCCTCGGCCCCCTCGCCTTCTTGTTCGTCTTCGGGTCGTGCGGGTTTTTCGGGGGTGAAAATCTCGCCGAACTTCGCGACGATCTCCTCTTCGCTCAGTGCGCCGCGACGGAGAATCTCGGGCGGATTCACGGTCGCGTCGATAATCGTGGAGGACTCGCCGATGCGACTCTTGCCGCCATCGACGTAGACCTCAACCGCATCGCCGAGTTGCACGGCCGCATCCATGACGCTCTTGGCGGCATCGCCGCCGTGCTTGTTCGCGCTCGAAACGGCGAGCGGTCCCGTTTTCTTGAGCAGTGCAATTGCGGCCTCGTGATCGGGCATCCGCAACGCAACGGTGCCTTTGGTGTTGCCGAGGTCCCAGTGCAAAGACGGCTGGGCTTTAACGATCACCGTGAGCGCGCCAGGCCAGTATTCTTCGACGAGGTCTTCGATGATCGGCGGAATATCGAACCCGAGCGCGTGCATGACATTCGGGTCGCCGATGAGTACGGGCGGCGGGAATTCGCGGCCTCGCCCCTTCGCGTCGAGGAGCGCCTGTACGGCGTCTTCATTAAAGGCGTCGGCGCCGATGCCGTACACGGTGTCGGTCGGCAAAACGATCAGTTTGCCATCCTTGACCGCGGCGGCAGCAGCCTCAAGGGCTTCGTCACGCGTGGATTCGTCGGTGTAGTCGTATACGCTCACGTGCGTCATTCTCTCACTTGTTGTGCTGCGCGCGCCACGAGGAAGCGGTCGCGTCCCGTGAGGTCGCGCGCGGTCTTAATCGTGTCAAAACTCTGTGTCTCTGCGGCGAGGGCCCGCGTCGGCGCCCCCTGGCTTTCGTCGTGCTCCATGATGAGCAGGCCTCGTGGCCGCAGCACGCGCGCGGCAAGGTTGATCACGGCGCGAGGAACGTCGAGGCCACTCTCCCCTCCCCCGAACAATGCTTCGTGCGGGTCGTACTCGCGCACCTCGGCGTCGGCGGGAATCGCGCTCGCGGGTATATAGGGCGGGTTCGCGATGACGAGGTCGAGCGGACGCTCAGGAATGTGCGTGTCGATGAAACCATCGAGCTCAGTGAGACACGTGGGCAGTTCGGCGTGAAAAACGCGAAAGCGCCCCGGCCCGGATGCTGTGCAGTTGCGCTGGGCAAGTTCCGCGGCACGCGGGTTCACGTCGAACGCGCTCACGCGGGCGGCGGGGAATTCGTCAAGGAGCGCCGCGGCGAGGGTTCCACTTCCGGTGCAGGCATCGAGGGCGTGCAGTGGGTCCGACGCTCTCCGGCCTTCCTCGCGCGCCCAGTCGTGGGCGATGTCGAGTGCCGTTTCGGTCTCGGGCCGCGGGATGAACACGCCGCGGGCGGTCTCGAGTGTGAGATGCCGAAAGGGGGCTTGACCGAGGATCAGCTGCAGGGGCTCGCGCTTTTCGCGCCGCACGAGGATCGCCTCGACGTCCGCCTCGAAGGTCTCGGGGAGCTGGTCGAGGAGCACGAGGGACGTCTCAGCCTGCGCTGCGTGGAGAACGATGAGCCGCGCTTCGGCGTCGGCTGAAGCGATGCCGGCCGCCTGAAGCCGCGCGCGTGCGCCTCGGCGTGCGAGCGCCACTCGCTGCGAAACGCTCGGGCCGTTAAGTGCAGCGGGGGCCCCGTGGTCGTTCACGTGCTCTTACTCGTTCGAGCCCGCGGCGGCGAGCATCGCTTCGCGATCGGCATCCATGAGCGATTTGACGACGGGATCGAGTTCGCCATTGAGCACCTGATCGAGGTTATTCGCCTTGTACCCGGTGCGGTGATCGGCGATGCGATTTTCGGGGAAGTTGTAGGTTCGGATGCGCTCGGAGCGATCCACGGTGCGCACCTGGGAGCGGCGCGTCGCCGAGGCTTCCGCTTCCTGCTCAGCGTGTACGGCATCGAGCAGGCGCGAGCGGAGGATGCGCATCGCCTGTTCCTTGTTCTGGAGCTGGCTCTTTTCGTTCTGGCAGCTCACGACGAGTCCCGTAGGCAGGTGCGTAATGCGAACGGCCGAGTCGGTCGTATTCACGCTCTGGCCACCGGGGCCGGAGGAACGGTAGACGTCGATACGAAGATTGTTCGGGTGGAGCTGTTCGGCGAGGAACTCGTCTTCATCGGCCTCATCGGCTTCGGGGACGACGAGGACGCCGACGGCCGAGGTGTGAATGCGCCCCTGCGACTCGGTCACGGGCACGCGCTGCACACGGTGCACACCGCCTTCGTACTTGAGGTGAGCCCACACGCCTTCCGCAGGGCCGACGTTGCCGCGCGTGCGGATCGACATCGCGAGGTCTTTGTAGCCACCGAGATCCGATTCGGTCTCCGTGATGATTTCGGTGCTCCAGCCATTCTTCGTCGCGTACGCCTCGTACATGCGCACGAGATCCGCGGCAAAGAGCGCGGACTCATCGCCACCCGCACCGGCCTTGACCTCGAGGATCACGTCACGAGCATCATTGGGATCGCGCGGGGCAAGCAGCTCTTCGAGCTTCGCCGTGAGCTCCTCACGCGTGCGTTCGAGAGCGTCAGCTTCCTCCGCCATCGAGGGGTCCTCTTCGGCGAATTCGCGAGCGGTTTCGAGATCCTCGCCTGCCGTGAGCCATTCGCGGTACGTGCTGACCACGGGCCCGAGTTCGGCGTAGCGGCGCCCCACTCGCTTGGCCTTGTTGTGGTCATTATGAAGGGACGGGTCGGCCATTTGCTGCTCGAGGGCCGAGTATTCGTCAACGAGCGAGGACACGTTCTCAAACATGAGGGTCTTTCTTGGCGTAATGAGGCGGACGTGGTGGTTTTGCGTACGCGAAAGCGGCGCCGGCATCCCACATGGAGGCGGGGTGCCGACGCCGCTTAGAAAAGCTACTTCTTGCGCTTGCCGTAGCGCGCTTCGAAGCGGGCCACACGGCCACCGGTGTCAAGAATCTTCTGCTTACCGGTGTAGAACGGGTGGCATGCCGAGCACACTTCGGAGTTGATCTTTCCGTCGGCTTTCGTGCTGCGCGTCACGAACGTGTTGCCACAGGTGCAGGTCACCGTGGTCTCCACGTATTCGGGGTGAATCCCCTTCTTCATGTGATGTCTCCTTTTCGATCATGGCCGCTGGGTCGGCGCCGCGGTGCGGGCCGTGAACCAGAACCGTCGTCCAGTTTCCCACGAATGGGCATGCTGGCTCCAGTGCGCTGCCTGTAACTCTGCTTACAGGCAGCGGCTCGGAGTGTGGTTATTCGCTCTGGCGAGGAACGCTCGGAGTCGTCTTCGAAACGGCGAGAAGGAATTCGTTATTCGACTGCGACTTCTTGAGGCGCTCGAGGAGAAGCTCGATCGCCTGCTGCTGTTCGAGCTGGCCGAGCACGCGGCGGAGCTTCCACATGATGGCGAGCTCCTCGTTACCCATGAGCTCTTCTTCGCGACGGGTTCCCGAAGCGTTAACGTCAACGGCCGGGAAGATGCGGCGCTCAGCGAGCTTGCGGTCGAGCTTGAGCTCCCAGTTGCCGGTGCCCTTGAACTCTTCGAAGATCACTTCGTCCATCTTCGATCCCGTGTCCACGAGGGCTGTGGCGAGGATCGTGAGCGAGCCGCCATTTTCGACGTTACGAGCCGCGCCAAAGAAACGCTTAGGCGGGTAAAGCGCCGAGGAATCGACACCACCGGAAAGGATCCGGCCCGAGGCGGGCGCCGCAAGGTTGTAGGCACGGCCGAGGCGTGTGATCGAGTCGAGGAGCACGACGACGTCGCGCCCCATTTCCACGAGGCGCTTCGCGCGCTCGATCGCGAGTTCGGCGACGGTCGTGTGGTCGTCGGCGGGGCGATCGAAGGTCGAGGCGATGACCTCGCCCTTGACCGTGCGCTGCATGTCGGTGACTTCCTCGGGGCGCTCGTCCACGAGAACAACCATGAGGTGAACCTCGGGGTTGTTCTGCGTGATCGCATCGGCGACCTGCTGGAGGATGATGGTCTTACCCGCCTTCGGGGGCGCGACGATGAGGCCACGCTGGCCCTTGCCAACAGGGGCAACGAGGTCGATGATGCGCGGCGTGAAATTCGTGGCCTTGTTCTCGAGGCGAAGACGCGTATCAGGGTACAGCGGCGTGAGCTTGTTGAACTCGACGCGCGCCTTAGCCTTCTCGGGAGTCATTCCGTTGACGGTGTCGACGCTCACGAGCGCCGCAAACTTCGAGTGGCGGTTGTTGTTGCGCCCGCGCCCGCGGCCTCCACCACCGTGGTGGAAATCCTGCTGGCGCTGCTGTTCCTCGCCGTCCTTCGGTGCCTTGACCTGGCCGACGATCGCATCGCCCTTGCGCAGGCCGTACTTGCGCACCTGGTTCATCGACACGTAGATGTCGCTCGGGCCGGGCAGGTAGCCGGTCGTGCGCACAAACGCGTAGTTGTCGCGAATGTCGAGAATGCCCGCGACCTTGACGAGGACGTCGTCTTCGTGGATCTGCGGCTCGCCGTTATTGTCGTTGTCGCGACGGTTGCGGTTGCGGTTGCGGTCTCGTCCGCGCGAGCGGCGGCTACGGCGATCATTGTTGTTGTCGTCGTTGTCGTTGCCGGAGCGGTTGTTGCGACCGTCGCGGCGGCCTTCGCCATCGCGGTTCTTCTGGTCGCCCTGCTTGGTATCGCGCCCTTTATCGTTGCCGCGCTCGCGGCGGTCAGAGCGCTCCCCCTTGCGGCGATCGCGCGTGGTTTCTGAATCGGGAAGCTCGATGTCTTCGACCCGACGCGGGCGCTCGCCGCGGCGACGCTCTGCGCGTTCGTTGGTGTCACCGGTGGACTCGGTGTTGCGGTCCTGTGCATCGCCGCGCTCCTGATCCTCGTTGCGGTTGCGGGAGCGCGAGGGCTTCTGTGCCGTCTCAGCGCTCTGAGGAGCGGGAGCCGCGGGCGCGTCGTCGGAGGGGCTCGTCTTTTCGGCACGCGCGGCGGGGGTCGACGGTGCCTTGCCCGTACGGATTGCCTCGATCAGCTCGCCTTTGCGGAGCTTGCGCACGCCGCGGATGCCCATGGAAGTCGCGATGGCCTGAAGCTCAGGGAGCCTCTTTGCCGAAAGTTCGGCGGCGTCAGTGTAGTTGTCGTTCACCCGGGGTCCTTTCTGAGGTGTGTGTCCCGTGGTTGTACTCAGTTTCGTGAGATGACCGTGCTTTTTCGGGGGAAAACGCGCACTCGGGCACTGGGGCGGGAGGCTCGTGTGCTTCACGCCGAAATAGGGGCACCGGTCGGTGTGAGGAATGCTCGACCACCATGAGAGGTTCTCTTCTGCGAGCGCCTACCGCCGAGGGAAGGATTGTGGCTTTGCGCGGGGCGGTTTGCCAGCCTTCAACGAGGGCGGGGCCACGTTCGCGTGGCCGAGCACCCTCACGATAACACAGTGTGAATGCCCTCTTGTGCAAGCGGCACGCGCGCCAGGCGCCAGTCGTCGGGCTCTTCGACGACTTCGCGGACGATGCGCGCGATGTCGTCCGGTGCGTCGAGAGGGATCAGCACCGTCGGCCCCGCCCCCGAAATCACGGCGGGGACACCCTGCGATCGCAGCACGTGGACGAGGCCCACGCTCTGGGGCATATGGGCGCTGCGTTCATCCTGGTGGAGGCGGTCCGCCGTGGCCGCGAACAGGCGTGAAGCGTCTTCCGCAAGAGCGTGCACGAGAAGAGCGGCACGGGCGATGTTGTGGGTCGCGTCCCGGCGGCGCACCTCGGGGCTCAGTATCGCGCGAGCCGTGGTCGTCGAAAGCGTGCGGTTCGGGCACATGATGAGGGGGCGCAGAACGGGTCGACCGTCGGCAGCATTGGCGACGCGCACGCGCACGGCGTGGGGATTTTCGCCATCCATATAGCTAAGGCACACGCCGCCGTGGATAACGGCGGCGACACTATCGGGATGCCCCTCGATCGAGGCGGCAATCTCGAGCATCGCCTGATCATCGATGGCACTCGGGTCCTGGAGAATCGCTCTCGCGAGGGCAATGCCGCCCACGATCGCCGCGGCGCTCGAGCCGAGCCCTGCGCCCTGGGGAATGACATTCGTGCACGTGAGTCGCACGCCGATTTGGGGCGCGCCAACCCATTCGAGGCTTTCGCGCAGCGTGCGCACGATGAGATTGGTATCGTCGGTGGGCAGCTCGCCGGCTCCCTCGCCACGAATGGTGACCTCGGTTTCCCCGGTGGTGACCTCAAGCGTGTAACGGTCACGAAGCTCGAGAGCGAGGGCGAGGCTGTCGAAGCCCGGACCGAGGTTGGCGCTCGTCGCGCACGGCTGTACCGTGACGCGTTCTCTCGCGATTCTCACACTTCCCTCTCTTGCGCGCGGTGGTGTTCGCGGCGCTTCGCTTACTCACTCGCACGGGCCTATCGCGTGCGTGCATCACCTCAAGCGTAGCGAGTGTCGGGGGGCGGGACCCGACGCTTTCCTCTCCCCTATCGTTACCCCAGGTCGCGCGCGAGCAGGTCCTCGAGAGTTTCGCGGCGGATCATCTCGCTCACCTCGCCGTCTTTGACGGAAACGACGGCGGGCCTCAGCGCACAGTTGTAGTTAGAGGCGAGCGCGTAGCAGTAGGCGCCTGTGACGGGTACCGAGATAAGGTCACCTCGCTTCACGTCACCGGGCAGGTACTCGTCTTTCACCACGATGTCGCCACTTTCGCAGTGCTTGCCCACGACGCGCACGATGCGCGGCTCTACGTCGGAGGTGCGATTGGACAGCAAGCACGAGTAGTCGGCGTCATAGAGGGCGGTGCGGATGTTGTCGCTCATGCCCCCGTCGATCGACACGTAGAGGCGCTGTTGCCCGGCGCCGAGCTCGACTTCCTTGAGTGTTCCCACCGTGTAGAGCGTTTGGGTCGGAGGGCCAGCGATCGCGCGACCCGGCTCGAAGCCGAGCCTTGGGATCTCCAGCTGAAGTGCGCGGCAGGAGTTTTCGACGATCGCGGCGAGCTGCTCAGCCAGTTGCTCGGCCGTTCGGGGCGTGTTTTGGGTTGTGTACATGACCCCGAAGCCGCCGCCGAGAACGATGTGGGTAAGAGGGCGTCCGATCGCCTCGCGCCCTTCCTTCGCGAGGGTGAGCACGCGCCTCGCCGCGACCTCGAAGCCGTTGGTATCGAAGATCTGCGAGCCGATGTGCGAATGCAGGCCCTCGAGCCTGAGCGCGTCCGCGGCCTCGACGCGACGGATTGCCTCGAGTGCGTCCCCCGTCGTAATCGATATGCCAAACTTCTGATCCTCGTGCGCGGTCGAGATGAACTCGTGTGTGTGTGGGCTTCAACGCCCGAGGTCACGCGCAACAGCACCGGCTGGGAGGTCCCTAGGCGAGCGGCAATGGCGTTGAGGCGCTCGATCTCGTCGAGAGAATCGATGACGATGCGCCCGACCCCGGTCTCGACGGCGAGGGTGAGCTCAGCATCGCTCTTGTTGTTTCCGTGGAAGGTGAGGCGGCTGGCGTCGGCCCCCGCGCGAAGCGCAATCGCGAGCTCCCCACCCGAGCACACGTCCAACCCGAGCCCCTCCTCGCGTACCCACCGCGCGACCATGGTCGAAAGGAAGGCCTTGCTCGCGTAGCTCATGTCCACGCCGGCAAGCGGCGCAAAGCTCGCTCGAACGTGTCACGGAAAAGCCGGGCGCGGTTGCGGAAATCTTCTTCGTCGATCACGAACGTGGGCGTGCCGAACCGTTCCTTGATCTCACGAACGCTCACGCCGGCGACCTCGACCTCTCCGCGTGAGTTGCGTGTCGTGTTCGCACTCCAGAGCCCTTCGATGAGGTGGTTGACGTCGCTTGGATAGGGCAGCCACTGGGGAACGAGATCATTCCCGTGAAGAGCTCCTGCCTCGTGTGCGCGCATGCCTACTCCTTGCTCTAGGGGACATTCGTTGGCCAAAACCCTAGGTCGAGGCCCCGCGGCTCCGAGGTCGTGTCCAGGTGCAAAGACGAACGCCTTTACATAAGCATCCATCCGGGATTGGTAGCGTCAGGAGGTGAAGCACGCGCCTCGGAAAAGGAGCATCATGTCCCGCGCATCCCTCGTTGTCGTCGCCAATCGCCTCCCGGTCGATCGCAAAACGACCCCCGATGGTTCGACCGAGTGGGTCACGAGCCCGGGCGGTCTCGTGACCGCGATGGAATCGGTCATGCGCAACGCGGAATCGGCCGCGTGGGTTGGCTGGGCCGGCGGCGCAGATGAGGACATCGATCCGTTCGACATCGACACCATGCATCTCGTGCCCGTGACCCTCACTGCCGAGGAAGTCGAAAAATACTACGAGGGCTTCTCGAACGACACGCTGTGGCCGCTCTACCACGACGTGATCGCCGACCCGAACTTCCACCGCACGTGGTGGGACGTGTACGTGGAAGCAAACCGCAAATTCGCGAAAGCCGCAGCGGCGGCGACTGCCGAGGGCGGCACGATCTGGGTGCACGACTACCAGCTACAACTGGTTCCCGAAATGATCCGCAGCCTGCGCCCCGATGTCACGATCGGCTGGTTCAACCACATTCCCTTCCCGCCGTTCGAGCTTTTCGCTCAGCTGCCCAAGCGCGGCTCCGTTTTGCGCGGTCTTCTCGGCGCGGATTTGCTCGGCTTCCAGCGCGAGCGCGACGCTATTAACTTCACGACGTGCGTGCGTCAGCTGCTCGGCTATCGCGCCGATGAACACCAGATCATCGTGCCCGGCCTCGGCCTCGAGGATGACCGCACGGTCGAAGCTCGCTGCTTCCCCATCTCGATCGACGTGAGCGTCTACGACGAGCTCACGAAAGACCCTGAGGTGCTCGCGCGCGCGAAGGAAATTCGTGAAGAACTGGGCAACCCCGCAAAGGTCGTGCTCGGCGTGGATCGCCTCGACTACACGAAGGGCATCCGCCACCGCCTCAAGGCCTACGGTGAGCTTCTCAATGATGGCGCGATCGACCCGCACGAGGTGACGATGATCCAGGTCGCGACCCCGTCACGCGAGAGGGTCGACGCCTACAAGCAGCTTCGCGATGAAATCGAGCTGACCGTCGGCCGCCTCAACGGCGATTTCGCGCCGATCGGCCGCCCTGCAATCTCGTATATGCACCGCACGTTCCCCCGCACCGACATGACCGCCCTGTACATGTGCGCAGACGTCGTACTCGTGACGAGCCTTCGCGACGGCATGAACCTCGTCGCCAAGGAGTACGTGGCCTCGCGCATCGATGAACGCGGCGTGCTCGTGCTTTCGGAATTCACGGGCGCCGCGGATGAGCTGCGCGCCGCGACCCTCGTCAATCCCCACGACATCGACGAACTCAAGTCGGCAATCCTTCACGCGCTCTCGATGAGCGAGGACGAACAGCGGGACAACATGCGATCGCTCCGCCGCCAGGTGTTTGATCACGACGTGCAGCGGTGGGCGGCTGACTTCCTTGAAGCGCTCGAGCGCGTGGGTGGAGATCGCAGTGCTGAGGCCAGGAAGGCCCCTGCCCGCCCCACTCTTTCGTCCGACGCCTGCCCTCCTCGCGCCGAGCTGGATTCGGCCCTCGAGGCCTTCGCGCAGACTCCACGCGTGCTGATCGCTTCGGATTTCGACGGCGTGCTGGCACCGATCGTCGCAAACCGCGACGAGGCGCGTGCGATTCCGGAGTCGCTTCAGGCGCTTCGCTCCCTTTCGGGTCTCGACGGCACGAATGTGGCCCTCGTGTCGGGGCGTTCCCTCGAGGACCTAGACGGTCTCACCGAGATGCCGAGTTCCGTTGTGCTCGTGGGCTCGCACGGCGCCGAGATCGGAGCCCTGCCCGAGAGCATGGATGCGGGAATCCTTGATTCCTCTTCCCTGTCGATGACGGACGAACGCCGCTCGCAGCTGGAGGCGATCACGGCGGCGCTTGAGCGAATCTCCCGCAAGTATCCCGGCACGGAAGTAGAAAAGAAGCCGACGGCCGCGGTTCTGCACACCCGCAACGCGAAGGGCCGTGGCGCAGTTAACGCGACCGAGGAAGCCCTCGAGTATGCACGCTCGATCCGGCACGCGAAGGTCACGCCAGGAAAGGCCGTGGTGGAGTTCTCCGTGATTCCCGCGACGAAGGGCGAGGCAGTCGATGCGCTTGCGCGGGCGTGCGCATGCGATGCCTGGCTCTACCTGGGCGACGACGTCACCGACGAGTCCGTGTTCAAGCGCGCAGGCGAAAGCGACCTCACCATCAAGGTGGGCCCCGGCGAGACCGCGGCGAGCTTCCGCATCGCCGACCCGGAAGAAGTCAAGGAACTGCTCGCGCAGCTGCTCGCAAAGCGCGCGGGGTGAGTCCAAGCGGCATCACCACCGCTCCGGGTGACTCCGACGACGTGTCGGGCGGGCCTACAAGCGAGGACAGATATCAGTCTTCGCGGTTGAGGCGTGCGTGAATCAACGGGAGGAGAACCCGGTCCACATCGGCCCTGAACTGCGGATCCGACAGATACTTGATCGCGAAGTCTTGGTTCTGGTTCATCCGGTCGAGCACGATGTCTTGGATGCGTTCGGCGTACACGATAGAGAACATGTCGAGAGAGTTGTGGGCGCGGGACTTGACTTCAGCATCTTCGACCATATCCTCGGTGAGCTGCTCAATCACCTTGTCCATATGGGTGAATTCAGTGCCCCACCGGTCATTGAAATTGGAGATGATGTTGGACAGATTGTCCTTCTCGCCCTCGCTCGCACCGCCGGTGTCGGGGTTATTCGACAGCTGCCCTTGCTCATCATCCAGGTCGATGGAACCTTCGTAGACCTGCTGGATGCGGTAGTACTGCAGTGCAACCTCGTCTTCCAAATGTGGGGCGGGATCGCCCTCGATGTGGAGCTTGCGCACCAAGAGCTTGGCGTAGGCGGCGAAGCGGTGGAGCCGCTCGTCGTCGTAGCGGATGATGTGGGTCAGGAAGTCGTAATTGCGGTTGAACTTATTCATCCGCGCCCGTACCTCGAGCTTGTCCTCGTTGGGCAGTTCATCAAACCGGGCGACGGCAGGGTCAAGGTAAGCATTGAGGCGGCTGAAGTCGAGGTTCGTTTGCTTCTTCTGCTCGGTGAAGAACACCTTGGTAAAGCCCTCGATCTCTTTGTCCGTCCACAAATGGTAGGAAGCGAGGACGTGGTAGAGGTCGTAGACGATGTTCGGGTCTGTCTCCTCGGTGATCCCGGTGGAAATGTAGTAGTCCTGGAACGACTTCTGGATATCTTCTGCGGTGTTGACGAAGTCGAGCACGAACGTGTCGGTCTTACCCGGGTGCATACGGTTGATCCGCGAGAGGGTCTGTACCGCTTTGACCCCGTGGAGTTTCTTGTCCACATACATCGTGTGCAGAAGCGGTTGATCGAAGCCCGTCTGATACTTCTCGGCCACCAGCATCAGTTGGTACTCACCAGTAGCGAATTTCTCCGGCAACTCCGCTTCGGGGATCCGGTTGAGCTGTTCCTCGGTGTACTCGGCACCCTTGTCCTCGACCGTGCCTGAGAACGCCACCAGCACGCCAAGATCCGTATACCCCATCTGCTTGATGTAGTCACGGAAGGCGAAGTAGTAGCGCACCGCATGCAGGCGGGAACCAGTCACTAGCATTGCCTTGGCGTTACCGCCGATCTTGTGGGCGACGTTGGCGCGGAAGTGCTCGATGATGATCTCGGCCTTTTGCCTCAGGTTATAAGGATGCAGACTCAAGTATTTGCCGAGCGCCTTGTTGGCTTGCTTGGTCGAGTATTCTGGATCGTCCGCAATAGCTTTCCCGACGCGGTAAAAGGCCTGGTAGGTGGTGTAGTTCTTCAGCACGTCAAGAATGAAGCCCTCTTCGATGGCTTGACGCATCGAATACACGTGGAACGGGACCGGGGTGGCATCAGGAACCGGGGTGCCAAAGATCTCGAGCGTCTTCTGCTTCGGGGTCGCAGTAAACGCGAAAAACGACAAGTTGGGCTGGCGGCCCTGCGTGCGTAGTTGCTCGGCGATCTGTTCATCGATCTCTAGCTGTTCGGCCTCCACCTGCGCCTCGGCAGCCGCGTAACGATCCAGTAAGTCCTCCTCGGACTCCTTTCCCGCCGTAGCTGTATCCGCGAGCACCTGCTTGAGCTTTTCCGAGGCCTCGCCGGTCTGAGACGAGTGCGCCTCGTCCACGATTACCGCGAACCGCTTACCAGTAGTAGCGACCTTGCTGACATCGACGAACGGGAATTTCTGCAGGGTGGAGATGATGATCTTCACTCCATCAGCGATCGCCTCGGTGAGCTGGCGGGCATTCTTGTCGACCTTGACCACCACACCAGCAGTGTGATCCATTGCGGAAATCGTGTCCTGCAACTGCTTATCCAGCACCCGCCGGTCGGTGATCACGATGATCGAATCGAACACCGCCCGCTGCTGTTCGTCATGCAGATTAGATAGATGGTGGGCCAGCCAGGCGATCGTGTTCGACTTACCTGAGCCAGCCGAGTGCTGAACCAAGTAGTTCTTCCCCGCACCATGAGTCTTCGCGTCAGCGACGAGTGCACGTACGGCATCGAGCTGGTGGTAGCGCGGAAAGATCAGCTTATCCTTACGCCGGTCGCTCTCATGCGGGATGAACTGGACGAAACGGTGCAAAATGTCGAGCAAAGAATCTTTGGCCAGCACCTCTTCCCAAAGGTAGGAAGTCTTGTACTTACCGGGCACCGGCGCATTACCCGCACCATTGTCAAAACCACGGTTGAACGGCAAGAAGACCGTGTCCATACCTGCGAGCTTGGTGGTCATCCACGCCTCGTCAGTATCGACCGCAAAATGCACCACCGCACGCCGGTTCACCCCAAACAGCACCTCGCTAGCTGGGCGGGACCGCTTGTACTGGTCAATCGCGTTCCGATAGGTCTGCCCGGTCAGTTGGTTCTTCAACTCCAACGTCACAACCGGGATACCGTTAACGAACAGCACCGTGTCGACAGAGTTGTCGTTTTTTGTCGAGTACCGCAGCTGGCGCACCACCGTCATCCGGTTCGCCCAATACTTCTCCGCCAACAGCTCGTTCAAATCCGAACCAGGAGCAAAGAACACCAGCTTGAAGCGTGCTCCCAGATCCTCCACGCCGCGACGCAGAACCTCGACGACGCCGCGCCGATCCAGCTCGCGAGCCACCCGCTTGCAAAACTTCTCGCCCGCCTTCGCCCCGTGGATGCGCTCCAAACGCTCCCACTGGTGCGCTTGCGTATCTCGCACGAAGTCGAGCAAATCTTGCGGATACAGGCCCAAGGAGCGGTCATACCCGGCAGGGCTTCGCGACTCGTACAAGTCAAGCTCCGTGGGACCAACATGCGTCAGCGCGTACTCAATCTCATCTTCAAATCTGCGCTCAGACGTATCCATCACGCCACCTCTCCCACACGAACCTTACCCGTTACGACATCATTAATAACCTGCTTACGATACTTACCTAGAAGCTCAATCTGCCTGTTGATACCCTCAATGGTCGAATCAATCTGGGCTGACTTTTCTTCGAGGAAATCGGCGATCTTCTGTTGCTCTTCCATCGGGGGGACGAGAACCGGAATCTTGCCGATTTCCTTGTAGCTTGCGGATTGACGAACGCCTCCGCCCAGCGAGTAAAACACCTTTGCAAGGTCATAACTCCGCAGTAGCCATGCAAGATATTCATTGAGGATTGGCCCGCGAACCTTAAGGCTGATGTATGCGCTGGTGATGATTCCACGCTCCTTGGCGAGCGCGCTTCGGAGACTGCGTTTATCGTTTTGCAGATCAGTCATTCGAAGGACGATGTAGCCGGGTTCGACGATTTGATAAGAATCGAAGGAGGCTGGAAGTAAACCAAATGCTAGGTCGATATCTTTGCGAATGATTCGGCCATAACTAAGGCTGAGCAGATTCTTCTCTGACAGATCTACATTCTTAACCCTATTCTCATCGGTAACAACCGAGATTGAAGCCGTTTTCCAGACTGCTGGGGCCATGTCAATCCAGTCGATTCCGCTGTCGCGCATCGGCACATCCGGATCGAGGCCGCGAGTTACCGTGCGCGCGATCAACTCACGCCGATACCGCTCCAACAGCTCAACTTCGCGCTCCAGCTTCCCAACGAGGCGGTCAATTTCAGCGGTCTTGCGGTCGATGAATCCTGTGATGACTCGCTGCTCAGAAACTGACGGGAATGCGATGGGCATACCGTTCAACATCGGCTTACGGATCGAGTCAACGGTTGACTTAGCTGATCCTGCATCTACTTGCATTGGGAAGAACGTAGACAGGTAATAGAAGCCAAAGTCTCTTGTGATTTGTTCTGAAAACTCGATGCAATAGACGCGCTGGTGACACCCAAATGGCCCGCTCACTCGGTGAAAGATTCTTCCTGCGCCTGCACCATCGCCCGACATCAAGACAGCATCTGTGTCAAATGTATAGCGATCGACCTTTCGAACGATGGGCGATCTGACATAGAAAGGATACGGCCCATTATCCGTAGCATCCACGGTATCCATGTCGCCAGTGCTAATTTGTGTGACACGAACGAGTTTCACCGTTTCCCAGTCGTCAGGAATCTGCTGGATCCACGGAATTTGATTGTCTGCGCTGGCTTCCCGCATTACTTCACCTGCTCGCTGAAGAGTTTGGCGATGTCGGCTTGGATGCTCGCCGATAGGGTTTGGATTTCGGCGAGAGTTTCTACTGGGTCGCCGAGTTCTTCGTATTTGTAGAAGTAGCGGGTGAAGGGGATCTCGTAGCCGACCTTGGTTTTGTCATGGTCGATCCAGGCGTCGGAAGCGTAGGGGATGACTTCGCGCTGGAAGTATGCCTCGATGTCTTCGCAGAACGGGATCTGCTCGGTGTCGCGTAGATCCGTGTCTGGCTCCGGGTTACCTTTTGCGTCCACGCAGATGTCCGCGTCGGGGTTCTTCGTGCCGAGTTCGGCGACAATCTTGCGCAGTGCTGCGATGCTGATCTTCGCACCACGGTCTTTGATGCCTTCTCGGAGTAGGTCGGTGAATTCGTCCCGGTTGAGGTACACGTGCTCAGCATCGAGTGCCTCGAGGGTAGCGATGATCGCATTCTGCACTTGCTTGCCTGCCTCGATTTCTTTGCTGCGTGCTGGCTCGCTGCGCTTTTTCGACGTGGCAAGGCCAACGAATGGTTTGGACTGTTTGAGTACTTCGATCGAGTCTGGGGTGGTTTGGAAGCTCAGCCTTAGCGGGCGTTCCACGACAACCTCATGGTAAGCAAAGTCTTCGGTGGCGAAGATCTTCGACTCTTCGGTTTCTTGGAACGCGCCATATATACGGGTGATGTCGGCGATGTTGTCATCCGTGAGTTCCTTGCGCTTTTCACCCAAGGGTTTACGCATCCGCTGGAAAAAGGGGGTCGCATCGATCAGTTGCACCTTGTTCTTGCGTCGGCGCTCCTTCTTGTTCGACAGCACCCAGATGTAGGTGAGAATTCCGGTGTTGTAAAACATTTGATCAGGCAGCGCGATGATCGCTTCCAGCCAGTCGTTCTCAAGGATCCAACGGCGGATCTCTGATTCGCCCTGACCGGCCCCACCCGTGAAGAGAGGCGAGCCGTTGAACACGACCCCGATTCGTGTGCCAGGGGCATTCACAAGATCCTTGGGGTCATAAGGCTTCATCTTCGAGATCATGTGTTGCAAGAAGAGGAAGGAGCCATCCGACACACGCGGCGTTCCCGCTCCGAAGCGACCCTGGTAGCCCTGGCGTTCAGCCTCGTCGCGAATCGGGTCGGCGTACTTCTTCCAGTCCACGCCAAAGGGAGGGTTGCACAGCATGTAGTCAAACCGCGTCCCTGCCGTCTTGTCGTTCGTCAGCGTATTGCCGAAGTAGATGCGCTCTTGGCTTTCACCCTTGATCATGATGTCGGACTTCGCCACCGCATAGGTTTGCGGATTGAGCTCTTGACCGTACACCTCGAGGCGAGCAGTGCTATTCAGCTCATCGACGTGCTGGGCGGCGACGGAGAGCATGCCGCCGGTGCCGACCCCTGGGTCGTACAGCGAGGCCATGGCTCCGTCCGCACAAAGTCGGTTGATATCTTCCTCGGGGTTGAACAAGAGGTTAACCATGAGACTAATGACCTCACGCGGGGTGAAGTGTTCACCGGCGGTCTCATTCGATAATTCAGAGAACCTGCGGATGAGTTCTTCGAAGATGTAGCCCATCTGGTCGTTACTCACCACGTCAGGGTGGAGGTTGACCTTTGCGGACGTGAATTCGCTGAGCACGTAATACAGCAGGTTGGCCTCGTCGAGGCGCTCGATAACGTTGTAAAAGTTGTAGGCCTCCATCACCTCACGCGCAGCAGGCGCAAACGCCTGCACGTAGTAGGTCAGGTTCTGCTCAAGGTTGTCCGCATCGTCGAGCAACGTCTTCAGGGTGAAGTTCGAGGTATTCCAAAACGGATATCCCGTCGCCTTCGCGTACTGCAGTTCCTTAACCTGTGAGGGCACCGAGGTGCCCTTGATGTTTAACACCGCCTGCTTCGTGTCGATCAGTACTGAATCGAGGCGGGTGAGCACCGTGAAGGGCAAGACCACGTCGCCGTATTCGTGCTCCTTGTAATCGCCGCGCAGAATCTCGGCGATCTTCCAGATCAGGGACACATGGCTCGTTATTTTCTGAGTGCTCACTTGGGTCAATTCCTTCATCCAACAGCCGCTCGTAGCGCTCATTGGAGATCAACACCGCGATCGGTTTGCCGTAACGCAGTGCATGGACGGGTTCATCCTTCTCAGCAACCCCTTTGATCAGGCGAGATGCCTTACCTCGTGAGAGCTCGCCGATGTTGATGCGACGCATCGGAATCTTGCGTCGCTTAGTCGCCATGGCCTCCATGCCGCTCGAACAAGTCCCTTCAAGCTTCCCATGTACAAGCCCTAGTCAGGGTCACAACTCGGCAACATTTCATGTGAGTCACATCGGTATTCTTCATGAAGAATTACATACAATTTTACCGGTGTCTGTGTACTTAGTGAAGTGAAGCAAGACTCTTCCAGGTCCCTCTGCCTCCCTCATAGTGAACTCGCCAACGCTAGGCACGTTCCGCTCCCCTCGACAGTCAACGGTGCGGCTCTTCAGCTCAATTCAGCCCCACAGAGGTACCCAGGGGCGACGTGCTGAGCACGGGAACAGACTCCAGAAACGACAAAACCCCTGGCCAATAGGGGTCAGGAGGCCAGGGTAAGTCTTATCAAATCCGAGGTCTTTGTCTCATTCACACGCTGCACGCTGTCCTTACCGATGACGGTCAAGCGCGCCAACAGTTCACTGACTTCCTGCGGTTGTGTAGTACTCACCACCAGACTTCCCGGCCTGCGAGGCATACATCTGCATCAAGTACTCGTATGCGTCACCGAACATGTCGATGCCCTCATCGTGCCGCTCGCCCATACTCAGGTCGCCAATTGCGTCAGCCTCCGCAGCTTCTCATTGCGGCACTCCACCGTGTTGCCGAGACGAGGCGAGTTCACATCAAGTTCGTTGAAGAGCCCCTTCAGGTCATCCTCACTCGCATGCCCCACCGACGAACCTTCGATGCTCTGAAAAACCTTCTCCAGGGTTTCGTTGAGGTTCTCGTCCTGTGGCGCTCGCGCCCGCACGTTCTCGAACAGCTGCGACGGGAGGATGAAGAACCCCTTCTCATCCACCATCATGTCCCGGATCGGTTCAGCCTGCTCATCCGTAAGGTTCGCGTAGCTGAAATCTTCGCTCTCGTTCTTTTCGATGAAGCTCGCGAGGTTCTCCGAAATGAAGCGGTAGAACAGCATGCCGAGCACGTAGCTCTTGAAATCCCATCCGTCCACCGCGCCGCGAAGCTCGTTTGCGACCTCCCAAATAGTCCGATGCAAACGATTTCGCTGCACCTCACGCCACAAAGAACTCACAACAACCCCTCATATACGGGCATGCGGAAACAACCCAAAAAACCGTTTCTGCCAGGATACGTCAGCCCTCGTCGCATGCAGAGGCGGCACGAGCGACAGCGTGACCTTACGCCGATTCGGGCGCCGGTCTCCTCGGTGGACTCATACGTGTGTCGAACCGGGTGCTGGCCCATTTTCTCTGGGTCGAGTTAAGAAGGTTGAACAGCTCGCTGCACATGAATCCGCGCGTCCCCTTTCCGATGCTCCGCTCGTCGAGCACACCCGCGGCCTCGAGGTATTCCAATGCATTTTGCGCGGCGGTACGACTGCTCCCCGTGAGCTGGGCAGCGGCGTTGATCGATAGCGCCGGAAGTTTCGGCAAGACCTCCACGATCTTCCACACGGTTGAGTCGCTTCGGGGGGTACTTGCGCCAACACTCTTCGCATGCTCAACGACTAGCTGGCGGCTATGAGCGTCAAAACGATCGAGTTCATATTTCAGGTCGAGAGCGAGGTCCACGGCAAAGTCTGCTGCCCCTATGAAGTGGCTGAGCCAAGCATTGATCCCCTCGCTGAGGCTTAAAGACCGCTCTGGCTCAACCTCGCCAGTCAATGATGCACCCTCTGGGATACCGCGATAGGCCATGAGGCCGGCGACGTACTCGTACGACCGGGTCAGCAACACTTGGCTCAAGGGCAACACAGCTCCCTGCGTCAAACCCGTTCGGGCAAACACCGTATGGATCAGCGCGCGGCCAATTCTCCCGTTGCCGTCGGCAAACGGGTGCAGCGTTTCAAACTGAGCGTGGGTAATCCCGGCCTGGATGAGCGGACCGCTGGCAGCGCCGTTGAGGAACGCAATGAGGTCTTCGAGTGCCGTTATTAGATCATCGGGACTTGGAGGAATAAACTCCGCCTCACCCGGGTGGTAGGTGCTTCCGCCCACCCAGTTTTGCCGATCACGCGTACCGAGATTGCTACGCCCTGGAAGGAGCTCGCGTTGGAGCTTTTCGATGTCTTTCCACTCGAGGCGCTCGACACTGCTTAGCTCTCCAACGGCGCGCGTCAAAGCTTCGATGTTCCCCACGATTTCAGCTTCAGCGGTGGCGCCGGCACTATGCCTAGTTTCAGAGCCACGTTCTTCTCGCCTGAGTTCCTCAAGGGCGATCTTCCTCGCGTTGGACTGCACTCCTTCGATGAACGAACTCGACACCGCTTCGCTGCGGAGTAGATAGGGCGCAAGCGCCTCCAATGTGTCGACGGATTCAAGGCGGTTCAGGCTACGAATGCGCCGCTCTACCCGCCCAGCTTCCTGCGACACGTGCGGATCAATTTGCCATTCGGGTGTCGCGAGGGCAAAAGGGACATATGACCAATAGGTGCCGCCCCACCGGTCCCGGGGACGGCGACCGAGTTCCGAGGGAGACCAAGTTTGAGCCTTCCACGACATCGTCGCTAACCTTTCACTTAGAGCACGTCTGTGCAAGTTTAGCCCCTAAAGTGACACAGAATTGCGGCTACCGAAACGTTAGGGGCGAACACCAAGGTGCTACAGCACATGCTCGGCCACGCCACCGCCGACATGACTCTGAACCGCTACGGCCACCTCTACGAGGACGACTTGGCGTCGCTCTCCTCGGCGCTCGACTCGTCGCTGGCGCTGGTGGCCTGAGGCTCGTCATAGCACCGAGGGTGAAGTCTAAGGTCCGCTTCCTTCGCATACCACGTGAGGGTGAAGGCCGTGCGCATTGCCGACAGTTCGTTGATGGCCACCGGTGCCCACTCCAAGATTCGCTTACGACGCTCCGGCGTGCCCTCGTCTGGAAACGCATCGGCGATCTCATTGATCTTGTCGGCGGCCTCTTCGTTGAACTGCAACATCAGACTGCCGACACAGAGTAGTAGCTCGGAGTACCGGAAGTCGAGACGAGACGGGTCGTCCAGCAAGGCGGCGTGCTGAAGTCGCTGGATGCTTTGGACTACCTGATCAAGCATGTTGAGGACTTGTAGCTGAAGGTCCCAGGTCAGCTCTTGCTTACGCACCGCCCGGCGAACCTCGGCTTCGTGCCGAACCGCGTCCTGCCGCTGCTTCTCGGCGGACTTCCGCTCCAACCGCGCGAGCCAGACTGCGACTGCAGCCGCCAGCACGGCCGCCAAGAAGGTCGCACCCGCGTTGACTGCCGTGTCCACCCACTGAATAAGGTCGCCCCCACCGTCAGATCCCATGGGTGAATCCTACGGTGTTTGCGTACCGACTGTGCACCGGGCCAAACAGCAGACTCCCCGTCCAGTGGCCTCAATGGCCTCTGACCGGAGAGTCTTTCGGCGCCCGCGACAGGATTCGAACCTACGACCTTCTGCTCCGGAGGCAGACGCTCTATCCACTGAGCTACGCGGGCAACCGTGCCAGTTTAGCAAGATCGGGCACGGGGCGCGCCTTGGGGGCGCGAAACGTGATGCGCTAGGCGGGAACGGGCAGCTGGGCGCCGTGAAGAACCGCCGACGGATCCGCCGCGATACCGAGGCCACTCGGCTCGGCGCCGCTGCGCACAAGAAGATCACCGACAGCGGCGATCATTGCGCCGTTGTCCGTGCACAAATGCGGCGGGGGCACGCGCAGCTCGATGCCGTGCTTGTCGCACTGCTCCTGCGCCTTCTGGCGAAGATGCCGGTTCGCGGCGACGCCACCGACGATGACGAGGGTGCTCAGGTTCTTCTCCTGGCACGCCTTCACAGCCTTGGTCACGAGCACGTCGACGACCGCTTCTTCGAAGGATGCGGCGATGTCCGCGACGGGAACGGTGGCGCCCGTGCGCTCAATCTGCTCGACGGTGCGGGCCACGGCCGTCTTCACGCCAGAGAACGAGAACGTATACGGGTGATCGCCCGCGCGAAGCATCGCGCGAGGGAACCGGAACGCCTCGCGATCGCCCTCGAGCGCGGCTTTCGAAACCGCGGGGCCGCCGGGGTAGCCGAGGCCTAGCAGACGCGAAACTTTATCGAACGCCTCACCAGCGGCGTCATCGAGCGTGTCGCCGAGGTGCACGATCGGGTCACGAACAAGGTCGCGAACCTCGAGAATCGACGTGTGGCCGCCCGAGACAATCAGGATGATGCTGTGTTCGGGAAGTGGACCGTGTTCGAGGGTGTCCGCGGCAGCGTGCCCAGCGAGGTGGTGCACGCCGTAGAGAGGAACGTCGAGAGCCCACGCAATCGACTTTGCCGCCGCAAGCCCCACGTGCACAGCCGTAGCGAGGCCGGGGCCGGATGTTGCTGCCACGTGCGTGATGTCTTTCGGCTCAACGCCGGCATCTTGAAGCGCGATCTGGAGAGTGGGGACAACCGCATCGAGGTGCGCGCGTGCAGCGATCTCGGGAACCACTCCCCCGAATTCCGCGTGCTTCGAAGCGGATGAGGCAAGCCCCTGACCTAGAAGCTTTCCCTCACTAACAATGCCGAAGCCGGTCTCATCGCACGAGGACTCGACTCCAAGAACGACCGGGCTCAACGCCACAGCGACATCGGATCGACGTGGCTTTCGCCCTTCTGCAGGCCAAAGTGAAGGTGGCATCCCGTCGAGCGGCCGGTGGAACCTACGGTTCCCACCTGCTGGCCCTTCTCGACCGTGTCGCCAGCGCTCACAGATACGGATGAAAGGTGGTAGTACTCGGTTTCCACGCCGTTGCCGTGATCAATCACGACGGCATTGCCGCTCGCGGAGCTCTTGTAACCGGCGAGCGCGGCGGTGCCGGACTCAGCGGCGTAGACGGGGGTGCCACAGTTCGCGCCGAAGTCGACGCCATCGTGCATCTTGCGGTACCCGAGGGTCGGGTGAATGCGGTAGCCAAACGGCGACGTTACGGGCGCGCCAGGAGTGGGCTTTTGCCACTGGCCCTCGCCGGCGACATCGCCAGCATCGAGGCCGCTTCCGGTGAGAGGCGAATCAGCCTTCGCCTCAAGATTCCCCTCGATGGTGGTATCCGCGTAGCTAATCTGGTCGCTCTGGGCGGCCGCGGGCAGGGCAGCGCTCGTAGCGGGTGCCGACGACACGACTTCCTGGGATTGGGGGGCGACAGCTTCCGACGTCGCCTCGACACTCGAGGGAAGAGCCGTGCCCTGATCGGCGGCGGCAGCGGCGAGAGGAACGGCGATTGTTGCCGTGGCAAGGGCGCCCACAACGCCGACCTTCATGGCCGAGCTCGCAGCCTCC
>OJXV01000061.1_pt1 | contig 32943 bp, 33 predicted proteins | sample 1600801 | NCBI WGS metagenome assembly OJXV01 (sample SAMN04436900, study PRJEB24849) | human gut metagenome | biome: human gut; feature: NICU; material: stool | host: Homo sapiens | place: USA: Saint Louis, MO | collected 2012-03-16 | reverse complement strand
GCCACCACGATCGCGATCTCGCCAAGCACCTCTGTTTCACGGGCCCACGCGGCGAGCTCGGCAAGGGGTCCCCGCATAATCTCTTCGTGGGTCTTCGTGAGCTCGCGTGCAACGCACGCCTCTCGTTCGGCTCCGAAAACGTCGACCATTGCCTCGAGGCATTCGCGCGTGCGTCGCGGAGATTCGAAGAAGATTAGTGTGCGTGCCTCGCGTGAAAGGCTCTCGAGCGCAGACAGACGCTTGCTCGACGTGCGCGGAAGGAAACCTTCAAAGGCAAAGCGATCGGGAGCAATCCCCGAGTGCACAAGCGCGGTGAGAGGCGCGGAAGGACCCGGGAACACGTCGACGGCGATGCCTTCGCGGGTAGCGGATTCGACCGCGCGAAAACCTGGATCGGAGACCACCGGCATCCCCGCATCGGTGACGAGCAAAACCTTTTGCCCGCTTCTCGCCGCCTCAAGAAGGGTCTCGGTGCGCTCGACTTCGTTGTGTTCGTGATACGCGAGTGTGCGCGCCGTTAGCCTGATGCCGAGTTCGCTCGCCAGCCGCTTTACGCGGCGCGTATCCTCGGCAGCGATCAGATCGGCTTCTCGCAACGCACCGACGAGTCTGAACGACGCATCGAGGGGATTTCCGATGGGGGTTGCGGCAAGGGCGATAGTTCCCGGTGTGAGCACGGTTTTGTTCTCGGTTTCCACCGTGCGATCCTACCGCGCGGCCCTTTAGGATGGGCTCGTGAGTGATACACGTGCGAGTGGAAGCGGCGGGTCTTCGGTGGCTCCCAGGACGGGCAAGCGAGCGGCGCGCCCATCAACCGGAAAGGTCCGCGGGCCATTCGGACTTACCGAGCGCACTGCGACGTGGATCCTCGCGCTCGTCCTCGTCGTATGGTCTGGGGCCCTGCGCCTCTATAAGCTCGGCCACGTCAAGACCCTCATCTTTGACGAGATCTACTATGTGCGCGATGCCTATACGCTCCTTCGCGAGGGCAACGAGCGTGCGTGGGCGAAGGAAGTCTCGAAGGCTGCGTTCGAGCGCGGCGACATCGACTCCTACCTGCCCGATCCCCAGTACGTGGTGCACCCGCCCGTCGGCAAATGGGTGATCGCGCTCGGAGAGTGGGCCCTCGGCGCGGACAACCCGTGGGGCTGGCGCATCTCCGTGGCACTCGTGGGAACGCTGGGCGTCCTCATGCTGTTTTTGACGGTCCGACGCCTGCTCGGCAACACTGCGCTCGCGTTTCTCGCGGCCTACCTGCTCTCCATTGACGGAGTCCACCTCACTCACTCCCGGACGAGTTTGCTCGACCTGATTCTTGGGTTCATCTGCCTCCTCGCGTTTTACTTTCTCCTGCGGGATCGCGATCAATTTCGCGTTGCGCTCGGGAGGATCGAGGGGGCTGCGGAGGGCTTCGGGCACGTCACAGGGGTGCGCTGGTGGCGTATCGCCGCGGGAATTTCGCTCGGCCTCGCATGCGGCGTGAAGTGGTCGGGGCTCTATTTCGTCGCGGTGTTCGGCATCATGACGGTGCTGTGGGACTGGGCGGCGCGTCGACGCTTCGGCGATCCTCGCTGGAAACTTCGAGGCTTCGCTCTCGACGCGATTCCGGCGTTCTTTGCGATCGTTGGCAGCGCACTCGTGACATACGTGCTCTCGTGGAGCGGCTGGTTTGCCTCGAAGGACGGGTACTTCCGCAATTGGGCGGCGGAGAACGGGCACGCGTCGAACCCGGTGACCGAGGCCCTTGCGTCACTGTGGCACTACCACCAGGAGGCTTACTCGTTCCACGTTGGGCTCGACTCTACGCACACGTATGCCGCCAAACCTTGGCTCTGGCTCCTCCAACTCCGCCCGACGAGCTTCTACTACGATTCCTACACGTACGGCGAGGCGGGCTGCGAGGTCGAAAAATGCTCGGCAGCCATTACGAATCTCGGCAACCCGTTCATTTGGTGGTTCGGGGCACTGGCGCTTCTCGTTACGCTCGTGGTCGCGATCGTACGGCGAAGCGGTACGGCCGGGGCGATCCTCTCGGGGATTATCGCAGGCTACCTCCCCTGGTTCCTGTACCTCGACCGCACGATCTTCCAGTTCTATTCGGTCGTGTTCGAGCCGTGGCTCATCATGGCGATCGTTTTCGTGTTCGCTCTCATGCTCGGGACGCGCACGGCTTCGCGTACGAGGCGCCGCATCGCAATCTTCGCGATCGCCTCACTCGTGGTGACGATGACGCTCGCCTCGGCGTTCTGGTGGCCACTGTGGACGGCCCAGGTCATTCCTTACGACCTGTGGCGCGCCCACATGTGGTTTGATTCCTGGATCTAGCCCTGGCTCTTTAGGCTGCCGCTTCGACCTGGAGCCACTCGCTCTTCTTCTCGAGGAAGCTCTGTGCCGCGCTCTTCGCGCCCTCGAGGCTATGGTGGGCGCCCCACCCGCACTGAATCTCGTTCGCCGCGGGAACAGCTTGTGCCTCTAGCAGGTCGTTCAGCGTGGCCTCGACGAGTGGTGCCACCTTTTCGGGCGTGTGGTCGCCGCGCATGAGCAAGTAGAAGCCGGTGCGGCACCCCATGGGCGAAATATCGAGGATGTCGTCGCTGTGGTTGCGAGAGAACTCCGCCATCATGTGCTCGAGCGAATGGACAGTCTCAGTTTCGAGGGCGTCAACGTTCGGCTGGGTGAAACGAATATCAAACTTCGTGAGCGTGACGCCGCCGAGATCTTTGCGATCTGCGACGCGGATGTACGGTGCCGCGACGGTACGGTGGTCAAGATTAAAGCTTTCAACGTTCATACGCTCGTTCATCGCGTCTTCCTTTCGGAGGTCGAAGTCGTACGTGCCATCCTATCGACGAGAACTACGGGCGGTGCGCCCCCGTACCACGCCCTGAAACTCCTGGCGCACGTCATCGTCGGCACTTTTTGGCCACGCGAGCACGATACGGGTTCCCTCACGCTCGGCGAGAGGCCTGTGGGTGACGTCCTTGCGGGCATGCAACCGAGCAAGGGACATGGGCATGATGGCATAGCCATTACCTGCGGCGACGGTCGCGACCGCACCTTTTGGCCCCCCGCATTCTTCGAGGCTGAACTGATACTCACCCTCAAGGTCGCTCTCGGTGAGTTCCTCGCTGAGGCTCAGCGGATTGTCTTTCGCGATCACCGCGACGGGCCGTTCTTCCCAGAGCGGTACTGCATGAATGTCCTCGCGCTTGAGCACGGGCCCTGCCGAGCGCGGGGCGCTGTTCCACGGCAGCCGTGCGAAGACCATGTCGATAGCCCCGCATGCGAGCGCTTCCTCGGGGGCGCGGTCATCGAGCGGGACCAGCTGCAATTCTGGTCGCTTGGGATCGCTGTGCCAGCGCCGCGCGAAGACGTCGGGCTCGACCCCGGGAATAAACCCCACGCGAAGCGCGCCGCCCGCAGCACGCGGCGCGCTTTCAGCGAGCTTCACTTGATGATCGCAACCGTAAAGGGATACGTGTATGCCTCGCCGTTGTTCGCCTTCAACGCGGCAATAATCGGTATCACGATCGTCGCTACCAGAATCGCCAGGCCAATGATCGCAGCGATCAGGATGAAGACGAGCGGGACGAGAAGGAACGAGAGGAAGGTCCCCAGAAAGACGAAGAACCACGCGATGAGGCTGTAAACGAAAAGGTTGATCGCGAAGTTCAGCGCACCCGCGGAAGCGTTGCGGACGAAGGGGCTCTTTTCACGATAGATCAGGTAGATCACGAGCGGCCCGACCCACCCGAGCCAGCCGGCCGAGACCAGGGTCGCAACGAGCGTGCTGAGGTGAGCGAGGATGGCCCAGGTGCGCTCATCGCTTGTCACGCCACCGGGGCCGGCCGGGCCGCTAAGGCCGGGTGCACCGGTGCCCTGGCTGCCGGACGTGGGATTGCTAAAGCCGTATGGATTCGATGGTTGGTCACTCATGGTGGGCTCCTTCATTACGTAGGGATCGTTCACATCGAGAAGCGTGGACGCGCTCAAGCAGGGAATCGAGCTCCTCGTAGCGCTTCGCACTCGTACAGGCGACATACGCCGGGCATTCCTGAGGTGGGATCGCCTCCGCTCCGTCGACGTCACCCGGGCTGCACGTCCACGTGCGAATACTCCCGCCAGCTTTCTCAATGATATGGAAGCCAGCAGCGATATCCCACGGATTAATGCTCGTGAGGGTCGTGGCATCCGCCCACCCCGCGGCCACGAAGCACAGTTCGAGCGCCGCCGAGCCAAGGTTTCGCACTGCCCCCGCGCTTTCGAGCAAGGCGAGCCTCTCGCGTTCGGCGAACGATCGATCCTCGCAAAGATCGCGAAGTCCCGGGAATCCCGTGAGAACAAGTGCATCCGCGAGTGCTCGTTCGGGATTGGGGCCAAGTCGCTTTGTTCCCAGGTACGCGGCAGTGTCATCGGCCCAAAACTCCATGCCGAGGGCAGGTGCATTCACAACACCGCCCACGAGCACATCCTCGACCGCCACGCCAATCGAGATGGCGTACAGCGGATTGCCGGTCGCAAAGTTCGAGGTGCCGTCAATAGGGTCAACGTAAAACGTGACGGCACTCGTGCCCTCGCGGGTTCCGCCCTCTTCACCCACGATTCGGGCATCCGGGCAGTTCGCGAGGAGTACCTCGCGAATGCGGTCCTCGCACGCGCGATCGTGAGCGGTCACAATATCGTGAGCATTCGCCTTGTATTCGCGCTCCACGGGACCTCCGCCAACCTCAGCGAGGTAGCTCGCGGCTGCCGCGGCAGCCTCACGCGCAAATGCAATAAGCCCCGCGAGCTCAGTTACATTCCTTGCAGTGGCGAAAGAATTCGTGATCACGCCTCCATTCCATCACGAAGACAATCGTCAACCTGGAAGCGGGCATCAATGACCAGGCCCTACCAACGATCTCAGCGTCGACGCTCAACCTTGACGAGCCCCGTTTGTTCAATCGTTGCGACACGCCCCTCCGCGACTGTGCCGCGCGCGCTGCTCAACATACTCAGCTCGACGGGGACATCTTCGAAATACGCCACGGGGCAAGGGCCGATTCGAGAAATACCGCGAATGCGTCCTGCTCCGGTACCGTCGGCGTGGTCTCCCACACGTAAGCGCAGCGCGCGAGGGTCGATCAAGGCACGCCCGGGGCCCAGTCCACACTCCCCCATCGTTGCAAGCGGAACTCCGCCGCTCGTTACGAAAACTCCGCGCTCTCGCATCTCGCCGTCAACCCATTTGAGTCCCGCGAGTTCCGCGAGAAACTCGGATCTCGGAAATGAAAGGGCATCGTCGGCACTGCACTCTTCGGTTACGTGGCCATCCTCGAGCACACACACTCGATCCGCCCACGCGAGAAGATCAAGAACATCATGGGTCACGCACACAAGAGTCCGCGTTTGCGCGAGGTCAGCCACGAGACCTCTCATTTCCCTTGCGGCGCGAACGTCGAGAGCCGCGAGCGGCTCATCCAGGAGCAGCACACGTGGTTCAACCGCAAGAGCCCGCGCGAGCGCACATTTTTGCGCTTGACCTCCCGAAAGCGTGCGAGGTCGCCGATCCTCAAACCCCTCAAGACCCACCTTCACCGCAAGTTCACCGGCTACTTCGCGGGCCTCGCGCCGTTTCATCCCTGCACTCACAAGACCGTAAGCGATATTGTCAAGAACGCTCATGTGATTGAAGAGATGCGCTGTTTGAGAGAGATAGGCAAAACCTCTCTTGTGAAGCGGTGTTCGGCTGAAATCCTCACCATCAATCGCTAAGCGAATTTCTCCATCGCGCGGAGCGGCAAGATGCCCAGCGAGCGCCTCAAGCATCGTGGACTTTCCCGCCCCATTCGGACCCACGAGAGCAACGTGCTCACCGGCATCGATACGGATGCAAGCATCAACAGCGCGGCCGGGAATACGAACCGCGAGATCTAGACTCATCGAGCATCCGCCTCACGTTGAAGCGGTCCACGGGCATAGGCAATTGAAACGACCACGAGTGAAAAAATGACGAGGATTATCGAAAGGCCCACGGCATCGGCAATGTCTCCCTCACGGGCAAGATAGATCTGCAGCGGGAGCGTGCGCGTCAAGCCGGCGAGCGACCCCGCAAACGTTAGCGTCGCCCCAAATTCACCGAGCGAGCGCGCGAGGGCCAAAGTCGCAGCGATAAGAATCGACGGTGCGAAGCGCGGAACGGTAACGGTACGAAACACGCGCATCGGCCGAGCACCTAGGCTCGCCGCTGCACGCTCCTCAGCAAACCCACTAGCGCGAAACGCACTTTCGAGGGTGAGTACTACAAACGGGAGCGAAACAAACACCTGCGCTATGACGACGGCGCTCGTCGTGAAGACAACTCGGATGCCGGCACTCTCTAAAAGCGGAGCGAGAAGACTCTGGCGCCCGTAAGCGAGCAAAAGGGCAATTCCTGATACCACGGGAGGCAGAACAAGAGGCACGAGCACAAGTGCACGCAAGAGCACTGTGAGCGGACCGGAAGAACGAGCAAGCTTGAGCGCAAGCGCGAGCCCAAAAGTTGTCGATATGAGGCACGCGAGCGTCGCCGTCACAAGCGAGAGGACTGCCGCCGAGCGATTTTCGGGACCTGCAGCGAGATCGGCAAGGCTGCCCCAAGGCGTCCCCAGGGCAAGCGCCACGATCGGAAAAACAATGCTCAGACCCGCCATCACGGCAAGAAGCCCAACGAGCATCGGGGTTCTCGCACTCTCACGACGCACCGGGCTCACTCTCCCTTTTGGAAACCAGCTTCCGCTAGTGCCTTTTGGCCATCGTCACCAAGGACGTAGTCCACAAATTTCTGCGCAGCCTCGCTTCGCTTCGCTTTTTGGGCTTCAACCGTCACAGCGATGGGGTATTCATTTGCGAGCGATTCGGCCTCGGGGATTTCAAGTCCGTCTACTTTTTCAGGCGCGGACGCAACATCTGTCTCGTACACAAACGCAACATCGGCTTCGCCAGCCTTCACGAGTCCCAGAGTGTCGGTCACCGAATTCTGCTCGGTATCAAAATCGATCTTGGGGTCCCCAGCAGCCATGAGCACCTTATCCGTGAGGGCACCACACGGCACCTCACTCGCACACCTCACGACCACGAGCTCGGGCCGAGATGCAAGGTCATCGAGCCCTGTAACCTTCTTCGGGTTACCCTCCGCGACAGCGATTTCGAGGGAATTACGGGCAAAGATGCGAGGAGACGAGGACACTAGATTCTTTGACTCCGCCGTATCCATCCACTTCTTTGAAGCAGAGGCAAAAACATCTGCGGGAGCGCCACCATCCATTTGAGTAACCAGATCCTGCGATCCGGCAAACGTAAAGACAACATCGATATCCGGGTTCTTAGCCTCGAACTCCTTCTCGAAGCTCTCGAAGGTGTTCTTGAGCGAGGCAGCGGCAAAAACCGTGACCTTCGTGCGACCTGGTGAAGCGTCGGATGTCGCACCTTCGTTGGTACTTCCACAACCTGCGAGCGACGCCGCAGCGAGCATCGCTGCAGCTCCAGCACCTGCCATTCGTTTCATCGAATCCATCCTCCATGAAGGAAATCGAAAATAGGAGTAGGGAACAGGCTATCTGAGTCGAGCTCATTACTCTCGACTGCACAATCTTCTAAGGAGCGGTAGGCGAGGTACACAGCACTCACTTCACGGGTCGAAAGCCAGCATCAACGATCGTCATTTGCCCCTCGTGGCTGAGGACAAGGTCAACGTACTTCTGCGCGGCCTCGCTTCGAGTGCTTTCCTTCGCGTCCTTCGTCACCGCAATTTCATACGTGTTCGAATGAAGCTGCGCACCCGCGAGGTCAACTCCGTCAACCGTGTCTTCAGCGGAAGCGACGTCGCTTTCATAAACGATGGCGGCATCGGCCTCCCCCGCCTTCAGAAGCCCGAGAGCATCCCTGGAGGATTGCTCCTCTGTATCAAAACGGAGGTCGTCGAGAAAAGCGTTCCTCACGAGCTTATCCGTGGCCTCACCGCACGGAACCGCGCTCGCGCACCGCACAGCGACAAGTTCGGGGCGCGCCGCGAGATCCTCGAGGTCTTCGATGTTCTTCGGATTCCCTTTCGCGACGGCGAGCTCAAGTGTGTCAAGCGCAAAAACCTCGGCCGAATACTTCGGCACGAGCCCCTTGTCCTCCGCCTGGTTCATCCACGTGGTCGAAGAGGGCGCGAACACATCCGCTCGGGCACCGCCGTCCATCTGAGTGACGAGATCCTGGGACTCGGCAAACGTCAAGACGACATCGACGCCCGGATTGGCCGCTTCAAAATCCTTCTCAAGGTCCTCGAAGGAGCTCTTGAGCGAGGTATCCGCGAAAACCGTGAGATTCGTGCGAGACGGCGAGGCCTGTGACCCCGTACCGTCCTTACCTCCACCGCACCCCACGATTGACACTGCAACGAGCATTGCTGCGGCTAGAGCGCTTGCCTTGCGCTTCATCGTGTCATCCTCCAAGAAGTGAATCGAGATACGGCGTTGAGAACACCCTATCGGGGTCGAGTTCATTCCTCACCGCTGCAAAGTCGTTCCATCGTGGGTAGAGGCTCCGCAGTTCAGTTTCCTTCAGCCAGTGCATCTTGCCCCAGTGCGGTCGGCCTTCAAACTCAGCGAGAGTGTCGTGAACGAGGCGGAGGTAGTCGTCGTTTTTCGCGTGACAAGGGTTGTGAGCGGCGATGTATACGGTGTCTCGTTCGCTCGCCGTCGAAAGCCACACGTCATCGGCTGCAGCTCGACGAACTTCGAGCGGGAAGATGAGCGAGGGCGTCGAACGCTCGAGTGTGCGTGTGAGCGTGTCAAAGGCCTCTTCGAAACGGCTCGCGGGAATTGCCATTTCGCACTCGCGAAAACGCGTGCGGCGCGAGGCAACGAAGAGTCGGTAAGGCAGGTGCACCGCCTCCCCCGCAGGCATGAGCATTGAAACCGCACCAGTGAGGGGCCTCTTCGTGGCCGGCACGGCCTGGACGAGACGGTTCGCGAGTGCAAATGCGCCGTTCCCCACGACTTCGCTCTCGACAAAGTCGCGCACCCGCCCCATTCCTTTGCTCGATGACTCCGCGGGGACATGGTTGAGTTCGCGCACGACGGCTCTCTTCCCGCCCGGCACAAAGAAGAACTCCTGATGATCCTGGATAGCACTCGTCTCGAGGAATTTCGCGGCAGTCTCTTCGAGTGGCGCTGCGTACTCTCTCCTGTGGAGTTTGTAGAGCGGGATCGTGCGAAGCCGTACCTCAACAATGATGCCGAGGGCGCCAAGACCAAGCCGCGCGGCCTCGAAAAGCTTCACATTGTGCTCGCGGTCCGCCCACACGGCATCACCGTTCGCGAGCACGATCTTGAGACCTGTGACTAACCCGGAAACCCCCGTGAATCGTCCACCGGTTCCATGCGTGCCGGTACTGATCGCCCCCGCGATTGACTGCCGATCGATGTCGCCCATGACTTCAAGCGCGCGCGAGTGCCTCGCGAGTATCGGCCCGATTTCCCACAGGCGTGTGCCGCCGCGCAGTGTCACATCGCCCGTGTCTTTATCGATGCACACGAGCCCGCGATACCGATCGAGGGTCAGGGTCACGCCGTTCGGCTTCGCAACTGGCGAAAAGGAGTGTCCGGCGCCCATAGCTCGAAGGGCCGTTCCATGTGCCGTTGCCCGCGCGATGTGGTGCACGATTTCCCGTTCGCTTCGGGGGTGCACAACTTCCGTGGGCGAGAACTCCACGTTTCCCGACCAGTTCGCGCGAATGTCGCGCGCCGAGCCTAAAGCGATCTTTGCCATGCCCTCAGCCTTCCCTCGTTGATCCGGAACCTAAATATACGCGCGCCCTAGGCCACGATAAGTGGAGACGACATCAATAACCTCGTCCTCTTGCACAACAACGTAGGCGCCAAGATGCTCGGCTACCTCACCGGCCTTCGCGTGTCGCACCCATACGGTGTCCCCCACACGCAATCTTTCGGCAGCCCTCCCGCGCAACGGCGTTTGCACCTCTCCCGCGCCTTCGAGTCCCACATAGCCGAGAGAGCGCGGATACACGACGCGCGGTAGCCTGTCCTTTCCGGGCGGACCGCTCGCGACCCATCCGCCTCCGAGAATTGTTGCAACGCCGCGCGCGGGTCGCCGTACGACGGGGAATCCCACAAACAACGCTGGCTCGGGGCGGAAACCCACGAAATGATCGAAGCTCGCCGGACCAATGAGTCCCGAACCCGCGGCTACTTCCGTGACGCTAGGATCCGCACACGTGGACTCGATACTCCCCGTGCCACCCCCGTTGACGAACTCCAGATCGCACACCTTTCGTACGCGTTTTACGGCCTCACCGCGCCTGGCGGCGACTTCACGCGCACTGAGGACTTGCATTCCGCGTGTCAAAAGCCGCATTGGGGAATGCCCTCGATTGGGAGTTCCCGCAATCTGCGATTCATAGCCCATGAGCCCCACGAGCGCAATGTCCGGTTGGCGCGTGAGGACCCGTGCAAGGTCTTCGACATCCTCGGGTGTGAATAGCGGTGAGCGAAGCGCCCCAAGGTGAACGCCACGCACGGGAGCGTAGGAACAATCGAGTTCAATGCACACGCGCACGGGCGCTTCAGAACTGGAGTGTGAGCAGCGCGCTTCCACGATCATGTCGGCATGGGCGCGCGAATCAACCATGAGAGTAATGGACCTCAGGGCCCGCTCGTTCGTCACGAGTCGAGAAAGCGCCTCGCGGTCGGCGGTGGGATAGGCGACGAGGACGTCCTTATAGCTCTCCTCAACGAGGTCGAGCGCCTCCGCCAGGGAGAAAGCCAGCAGGCCCCCTTCGAATTCGCGCTCGGCACGTTCGATAAGGAAGGGAACGCGCAGAGACTTTGTGGCGACACGAATGGGCGTCGTTCCAGCTCGCTTCTTGAGCGCGCGGGCATTGGCGTCGAATCGGGCGAGATCAAGTATCGCAACGGGGCGGCGGTCGAGACCCGCAGCTTCAAGCGCACGTTCATAGCGCTCGAATTCCCCCGGTCCCGCTTGTGCTGACACTGCCACCACGGTAGGAAGGTAAGCGAAGTTCAGGCTCGGCGGCGCCGCATGACGTCGTCGACGGTGAGACCTGAGCCGATCACCTGGGCGTTCGACGCGAGATACGTCCCCTGTTCCACTTCAGCCTCCGCCTCACGTTCCTCGACGTCTGCGGCTTCGAGGCTGCTCCCTGTCGAGAGAGAGCCATAGCGGAAGCTCACGCGGGAGGCAAAGCGCTCGTCGGCGAGAGCCTTACCCCTCCCCTCTTCACGCGCTTCGAGCACCTGGCGCAAGAAGGCCTCGTGGCGCTCGGCAGGGCTCATCTCGCTCGAGCGCGAGATTTCTTTTTCCGACGCCTGCTCAAGCTCGGCGTGGTTAGCGTCGGCATCGTTTTCCTCTTCGGCTTCGGGGGCGCTCTCAACGCGAGCCTCGGCTTCATTCACGTGTTCGGTACCGATCACGGTTTGCGCACGCAGTGCTCGCGTCGCGCGGAGGACGACGAGGTAGAGGCCAAGCGCGGCCACGGACCCGAGCGGGAACCAGATGTTCGTGAGGGAAAGCGAGGTGGTCACGACGCTCGCGAGGGTCGTCAGCACGAGCATGGCGAGGAGAGCCTTGAGCGCGGTCCCGAGCCCCGTGCGGTGAGCGCGGTCGTGCACGAGGTCGGTGCGCTCCTCTACGCCGAAACGCGGGCGCGAAGTTGGGTCCGCGGGGCGGAGAAGGCTGCGGTTCTCGGGCATGTCGGTCACCTCGTGCGAGAGAGAAGAGTAGGTGCGGCAGGCGTCTGTGACGTCTCGGGCACTCTCGGAGTGGCGCTGCTGCGCGACCTTTGCCGCCTCCCCGAGCGTGTACCGCCGATCGGCGGCCCTGGGAACGGCGTACAGCAGCCACATGCCCACGAGAAGGGCGATGAGCACCGCACCGAGATTAAAGCTGTTCACCCCTTGATCGTAGGGACTTTACGCGCTCCAGCCCCGCACATCCGACCGCGTGTCGCACCCGTAGGGCGCACCTCACCGCACAGGCGGAACCCGGTCGAGCAATAGGCCCCTCGCCGGAATCTCCTCACGGGTCAGAGCGAATACCCTGTGGTCGCGCCACGAGCCTGAGACGTAGATGCAACGCTCGCGAATCCCTTCGTCTCGAAGGCCCAACTTCTCCACCACCCTGAGCGAAGCGGCGTTAGAGGGACGCACGAGAATTTCGACGCGATGAAGCTCTTGGCCGATGAGCACTTCCTCGAGTGCGAGAGCAAGGGCACGTGGAGCAATTCCGCGCCCTGCCCATTCGTGTGCCACCCAGTAGCCCACGTGCGCGGTCGAAAGCGGACCAAACACAATCGGGGAAAAACCGATATGCCCCACGAGCGCTCTCTTGCGAAAGATCCCGAGGGACGACCACGCGATGTTGCCACCTTGGCGTCTAAGCGCTCGAAATTGCGCTTCAAACGAAGGGAAGCCGCCGTCGCCCCATGAAGGGTCCTGACCCTCCCAGCGTTCGAGCCACTCGGCGCTGCTTTCGCGCACGCGCACATAGGCCTTTCGATCGCGGCGCACGAATGGGCGCAGGGTGAGCGAAGCGTCGCGGAGTCTCATGAGGGGAAGTCTAGCGCTAGTCGAGACACGGCGTGAACACCGGAGCAAGGGAGGTCGACCCGAAAATGGTGCTGTGGCACGATGTCCTCATGAACGAGAGCAACACGCCAGCAATGAAGCGAGCGCTTCGCCGCGAGATTCTTCGGTCCCGCCGAGAGACCTACGGAGCCGAGGCAGCGCGGGAGAGCGCCACCCGCATCCGGGCCCACCTCGAGAAAAGCATCAACCCGTGGATTGGCACCGCGCGACGCCCCCTCGTCATTGCGGGCTACGTTCCCGTGCCTGCCGAGGCAAGCGCTCTTGCGTGGCTGCGACGTAAGGCGCGCGACGGCCACACCGTCATTCTTCCCACCTATGAAGGACAGCTTCTCGGTTGGCGTGTGTGGGATGGACACGAAACTCTCCTCCCTTCAAGCGGCGCGAAGTTCGGCGCCGAACCCACGGGCGAATCTTTTGGGGCCGAAGGGCTGGCCCGTGCCGACCTCATCATCACGCCCGCCGTCGCCGTTGACCTTGCAGGAACGCGTCTCGGGCACGGCAAGGGGTATTACGATCGAGCTCTCACCCATGTGCGCCCCGAAACCCGCGTACTCACCCTCGTCCACGAGACCGAACTTTTCGATGCGGGCACTCTCCCCCGCGAACCCCACGACGTTTTCATCCCCGAGGTCCTCACAGAGTCAGGCCTTGTTGCTCTTGGCAACCCCGCCTAAGCTCACGCCACGGCGCATGCTTCACAACCGAACTGAATCCCCAACAGGCAAGCCACGCGGCACCCGCGGCACGATTCATTCCTAACGTGGAGCGCATGGGAGAAGAATCATCGCTTGCGCGAGCTCAACGCGCACTTGCCACTGCTGCCCCTCACGTGCGGCGTGCCGTACGGAAGAACCGGGGACTCGCAGCCCTCGTCATCGTCGCCGGGCTCGTGAGTTTCGGAGCTCCGCCACTTGCCGCACATGTCCTCCCTGGAATCTCCGTGGTTGTCGCGAACCGTGATATTTCGCCTGGCGAAACATTAGAGGCGGGAGACCTGACGTCTGCGAAAGTACGACCCGATCTTGTTCCCGAGGGTGCTACTCGGAGTCCCCGCGAGGTCGCGGGTAAAAGCACTGCGGGATCAATCGAAAAGGGGGCTCTCGTTCTCAGGGAGCACCTGCGGGAAGCCGAATCTGCGCTCGGCACCGAACGTGCCCTCGTCTCGATCCCCATTTCCGCCTCCAGCGTCGTCGATAGCGCCGAGCCCGGCACGCAGCTTCGCGTGTTTTGCGAACAACCGTCAAACTCCGAGGGCTTCGCTCAGGCGCCAAAGCTGAGCGAAGTGCGTGCAGTTCTTCGCGAACCACGTGTGCCCAAGAGTGGTGGCGTCGCCCCATTCGCTGCGTCCGGTACTCCAATGGCGACGATCGAAATTGAGCGCGCGCAGGTTTCAACTATTGCGCATTGCACACTCAATGCACCTCCATTCATCGCCGTGGTCGGCTAGTTTTGATTGCGCAGCGTTATTTCGGCATGCGCCGGGCTGCTCCGAACACCCTTTACCGAAAGGACACGGCCGTGAACGGTTTCAAAGAATTCATCATGAAGGGCAACGTTCTCGACCTCGCGGTCGGCGTTGTCATCGGCGGCGCATTTACCGCCCTCATCAAGGCTTTCGTTGACCACCTCATCAATCCGGTCGTGGCCGTTTTTGGCGGCACAAACGTTGATGGCTTCGCGTACCGCATCATTGCCGACAACAAGGCGACAACCCTAGACTTCGGCGCGATCATCTCGGCAGTCATCGCCTTCCTCATCACCGCCGCAGTGGTGTACTTCGTGTTCGTTCTCCCCGTGAACAAGGCGCGCGCACTCGACAAGAAGCGCCGCGGCATCACCGAAGAGGTCACGGAACTCACCGACATCGACCTCCTCACCGACATTCGCGACCTTCTCAAGGCGCAGAACACCAAGTGAGCCTCGGCTCGCACACGCGAGTCACCCACACCCCCGGTGGAATTGCGCACGCCTCTTCAGCGTGCCCATCCCCGGGGGTTTTCGTTGCTTTGGACATGCACTGGTCCCGAGGGGTTGACCCCGTTCGTCAATGGCCCTGGCACCGGTTTCGTTGCCCCGTTCTCCCTCTCGGCGTCCCTGGTGTCGCGTGCGGGCCGTCGCCTATGAGCGTGATCCCCGGTAGCATGTGGCGCTATGTGCCCTCGCCCCGATCTCTACGATCCCCTCGCCACGTGGTTCGCGAGCCAACGCCGACCCCTCCCATGGCGCGAGGAAGGCACAAGTGCGTGGGGAGTCCTCGTCAGCGAAATCATGAGCCAACAGACCCCCGTTTCCCGCGTCGTGGAACCATGGCGCGCGTGGATGACGCGGTGGCCGACCCCGCGCTCACTCGCGCTCGCTGACTCGGCAGAGGTCCTGCGAGCATGGGGTTCCCTCGGTTACCCGCGCAGAGCTCTCCGGCTCCTCGAATGCGCCCGCACGATTGATCACGAGCACTCCGGGGAGCTTCCCGTGGGTGTCGATGCCCTCAGAGAACTTCCGGGTATTGGCGACTACACAGCGGCAGCGGTCGCGAATTTCGCGCAGGGGCAGAAGGCATGCGTTCTCGACACCAACATCAGACGCGTGCTCACGCGCGTCCTCGACGCAAAGCCCTCTCCTACCGCGCACGTCACGAAACGTGACCGCGCCCGGTTTGAAACGCTCGTGCCAGCGAGCGCCGAAAGCTCCCGAATCTGGAACGAGGGCATCATGGAACTCGGCGCGCTCGTATGCCGCGCCCGAAATCCTCGGTGCGAGGCCTGCCCACTCGCGGAGCAGTGCGCATGGCTCAAAGCAGGTCGGCCCGGGCTCGGCGAGCGCACGACGCGCCCGCAAGGCTACGAGGGAACCGATCGCCAAATTCGGGGCAGGATCCTCAAAACTCTGCGCGAAGGCGGGGAGGCCACCGTCGGATTTCTCGAGCGCGCAAGCGGGGCCGAACCGGAGCGCTTCACGCGGCTCCTCACGGACCTCCTCGCGGAGGGCTTCGTTTCACACACCGCGGGCGGGCTCATCACGCTTGGTGCAGGAACTCGTGCTGGAGGAACAGCCACGAACGCGTAAGAAGGCGCGCACGTGGGGGGCGGTGAGCTAAGCGCTTTCCGACGCTCGCTTCGCCTTGAGCGCGTGAAGTCTTCGCACGAGGCGCTCCACGAGGAGCGAAACAGCGAACGCCAACGCGAGGGCAGCGAGAATCCCGAGGATTGGGTGCGCCTCGAACCACTGGCCCGCAACCGCCCCCACGAGGCACGAATACACGGCCCACAGAAAGGTCGCGAGGAGAATTTTCGGAGTGAAAAGGGAACGCGGATACCGCACCCCACCCGCGACGAGGTTGACCGCCGTGCGCCCGAGCGGAATGAAACGGGCCGTCATGAGATACGTGAAAGCGTGCTTCTCAAGGCCACGTTCGGCGGCTTCAATCGCACGGTGGCCGCGGCGCCCCTCATTGAAGAAGGCGAGCTTGCGCCACGGGAGAACGCGACCGATCTGATACGTCACGTGGTCACCAATTGCGGCTCCGCCCCAACCGGAGAGGATGAGCAGGAGCAGCGAAGGCTTGCCCGACGTCGCCCACAGGGATCCAAGCGCAACAAGCAAAGATTCGCTCGGAACCGTGGGAAAGAACGCGTCCACGAGGGAGAAGGCAGCGACCACGAGGTGGATCCACCACGCTTCTCCCGCGTGGACGACTATCTCTTCGACAACGTGCATGTCGCAGCTAACGCCACGGTTTTATCCGGCGATGTCCTCAACCGAGATGTCCTCGGAAATCGGCTCGAGCGAGCCGTCTTCCTTCTTCGTGGCAAAGGTGAAGACCCCGAGCGGGCCCTCGCCCTCGGCGTCGATCACGATCTCGTCGCCGTCCTTCACCTGACCGAACAGGATCTTCTCACTGAGCGAATCCTCGATGTCGCGCTGAATGGCGCGGCGAAGCGGGCGAGCGCCGAGAACCGGGTCGTAGCCCTTCTCCGCCAGAAGCGTGCGAGCCTCAGGCGTGAGCGTGATCGACATACCGCGCTCCGAAAGGCGAGCGTCGAGGCGGCCAACCATGAGGTCGACAATCTGCTTGATCTCTTCGCGCGAGAGCTGCGGGAACACAACGATGTCGTCAACGCGGTTAAGGAACTCGGGGCGGAAGTGCTGCTTGAGCTCCTCATTGACCTTTGCCTTCATACGCTCATAGCTCGTCGAGAGGTCGCCGCCGGCCTGGAAGCCAATCGAAACGCCCTTCGCAATGTCGCGCGTGCCGAGGTTGGTCGTCATGATGATGACCGTGTTCTTGAAGTCCACGACGCGGCCCTGCGAATCGGTGAGGCGGCCGTCCTCGAGGATCTGCAGGAGCGAGTTGAAGATGTCAACGTGCGCCTTCTCAATCTCGTCGAAGAGCACGACCGAGAACGGCTTGCGGCGCACCTTTTCGGTGAGCTGACCGCCCTCGTCGTAGCCGACGTAGCCGGGGGGCGAGCCGAACAGGCGCGAAGCCGTGTGCTTCTCGCCGAACTCCGACATATCAAGGGTGATGAGAGCGTCCTCATCGCCGAAGAGGAACTCGGCGAGAGCCTTCGCGAGCTCGGTCTTGCCAACGCCGGTGGGACCGGCGAAGATGAACGATCCGCCAGGGCGCTTCGGATCCTTGAGGCCCGCGCGGGTCCTACGAATCGATTGCGACAGCGCCTTGATCGCTTCGTTCTGGCCAACGACGCGCTTGTGCAGCTCGTTTTCCATATTGAGCAGGCGCGTGGATTCGGCCTCGTTGAGCTTGACGATCGGGATGCCAGTCGCAGCAGCGAGCACCTCGGCGATCACGTCATCGTTCACGACGCTGATCGAATCGGATTCGCCGTTGCGCCACGCGTCTTCCTTGGCCTTGCGCTCGGCCGTGAGCTTCTGCTCGTCATCACGGAGGCTCGCGGCCTTCTCGAAGTCCTGCGCATCGATCGCGGATTCCTTCGCCCGCTTGGCCTCTTCGATCTTCTGGTCGTATTCCTTGAGCTCGGGCGGCGCCGAGAGACGGCGGATGCGCAGGCGCGCACCAGCCTCGTCGATCAGGTCGATCGCCTTATCCGGAAGGAAGCGATCGTTCACGTAGCGGGCAGCGAGCTGCGCCGCCGCTTCGAGGGCGTCATCCGTAATCGTGACCTTGTGGAAGGACTCGTAGCGATCGCGCAACCCGCGAAGGATGTCGATGGTCTCCTCGACGCTCGGCTCCTCGACCTGGATCGGCTGGAAGCGGCGTTCGAGCGCTGCATCCTTCTCGATGTGCTTGCGGTATTCCTCGAGCGTCGTGGCACCGATGGTCTGCAACTCGCCGCGCGCGAGCATCGGCTTGAGGATGTTCGCCGCGTCGATTGCGCCCTCTGCTGCACCGGCACCCACGAGCGTGTGGATCTCGTCGATGAACAGCACGATGTCACCGCGAGTCTTAATTTCCTTGAGCACCTTCTTCAGGCGTTCCTCGAAGTCGCCGCGGTAGCGCGAGCCCGCCACGAGCGAGCCAAGGTCCAGCGTGTACAGCTGCTTGTCCTTGAGTGTTTCGGGGACGTCACCCGCGACGATCGATTGGGCAAGCCCCTCGACGACGGCGCTCTTGCCGACGCCCGGTTCGCCGATCAGAACGGGGTTGTTCTTCGTGCGGCGGCTGAGCACCTGCATGACGCGTTCGGCTTCGCGCTCGCGGCCGATGACGGGATCGAGTTCCTGGTCGCGAGCCGCCTGCGTGAGGTTGCGCCCGAACTGGTCGAGCACGAGGGAGCCCGACGGTGTCCCCTCTTGGTTGCCGCCACCGGCGTTCACGGTTTCCTTGCCCTGGTAGCCGGAGAGGCGCTCGATGACCTCCTGGCGCACGGCAGCGGGCTGGGCGCCCATGCGCGTGAGGACCTTGACAGCCACGCCATCGCCCTCGCGCAGAAGGCCGAGGAGGATGTGCTCGGTGCCGATGTAGCCGTGGCCGAGCTGAAGCGCCTCGCGAAGGCTCAGCTCGAGGACCTTCTTAGCGCGGGGCGTGAACGGGATGTGCCCCGTGGGGGCCTGGGTGCCCTCAGTGATGATTTCACGCACCTGTTCGCGCACGCCCTCGAGTGTGATTCCGAGTGATTCGAGGGCCTTGGCTCCCACGCCTTCACCCTCGTGGATGAGGCCCAGGAGGATGTGCTCGGTGCCGATGTAGTTGTGGTTGAGAAGACGCGCCTCATCCTGCGCGAGCACAATGACTCGGCGGGCGCGATCGGTAAACCTCTCGAACATGAATCTCCCTTGGTGTTTCGGCGTTGCCTACGAGCCTACTTCCTGCCTACTTTCGAGGGGCGGTTGTTCGCCAGCGGCGTGAAACGCCCTAGGATTGAATGACGAGTCATCGCCGGTGCCGCATTCACAGCTGAGACGCGGCCGGCGAGCCGCACGTACGGTGCCCGCCTTACCATCGAAGGAGCAACGCCACTTATGAGCCACTTCGCGACTGTTTCGCGCGATCAGGCGCCCCTCACCGTCGAGCGCGCCGATGCGGTGCTCGTCGGCGCGGGCATCGCCTCGGCGACGCTCGCAATGCTCCTGAGCGAGCTTGAACCGTCGTGGACGATTGTCGTGCTAGAGCGACTTGACGGGGCAGCGCTCGAGTCCTCGCACGCGTGGAACAACGCGGGCACGGGCCACAGCGCACTGTGCGAGCTCAACTACACGCCCGTGGATGCGCACGGCCGTATCGCGATTGAAAAAGCGGTCGCGATCAACGAGAAATTTCAGCTCTCGAGGTCGTGGTGGGCTCATCTCGTCGACGCCGGCCACCTCGAGGCTCCGCACGAGTTCATCCGAACCGTCCCCCACATGAGCCTCGTCCTCGGGCAGGAGAATCGACGGTTTCTCAAGGCCCGGCACGAAGCCCTTGCCGCGCATCCGCTCTTTGCCTCGCTCGACTACTCCGAAGACCCAGCTACGCTCGCTGAGTGGGCTCCGCTCGTCATGGAGGGCCGATCCGCGCGCGAGACTCTCACGGCGACCCGCTCCCTTGCGGGGACCGACGTCGACTTTGGTGAGCTCACCCGTTCTCTCCTCGCCGCAGCCGAAAGCGTTCACACCCGCGTTCATTACGGCGCCGATGTCGTGGATCTGCGGCGCATGGGGCGCGAGTGGGGCGTCATGGCCCGCACGAGCAGCGGCACGCACGGCGTTCGAGCCCCATTCGTTTTCGTGGGCGCGGGTGGCGCGGCGCTCCCCCTCCTCCAACGCTCCGGTATCGATGAGATTCGCGGCTACGGCGGTTTTCCCATCTCGGGGCAGTGGCTGCGGTGCACGAATCCCGAGCTCGCTGCGCGACACGAGGCGAAGGTGTATGGGAAGGCGGCCGTCGGAGCGCCCCCGATGAGCGTTCCCCATCTTGATACGCGCATCATCAATGGGACTCGCGAGCTTATGTTCGGCCCCTACGCCGGCTGGAGTCCCAAGTTCCTCAAGTCTGGATCCGTCACGGATCTATTCCGTTCCGTTCGCCCCTCGAACGCTCTTCCCATGGCATCTGTGGCCCCAGGAAACCTTGACCTCTTGGCGTACCTGACGAGCCAACTCACGCAGAGCTTCGAGGATCGTCTTTCAGCTCTGCGGGAATACTTGCCGCTCGCCGAAGCTCAGGATTGGGAGCTGCTCACCGCGGGTCAGCGCGTGCAGGTGATCGCGCCCACATCGCGCACGCGTGGAACGCTGCAATTCGGCACCGAGCTCATCACGTCGGCCGATGGCACCTTGAGCGGACTTCTTGGCGCCTCCCCCGGTGCCTCGACCGCTACCTCCATCATGCTTGGCCTGCTTACACGCGCTTTTCCCGAGCACAGCAGCGCGTGGGCACCGCGGCTAAGGGCGATGTTCCCCGAGGGCGAGAGCCCGCGTGACAATCTCGATCGCACGAGCCGCATTCTTGGCCTTACGCAACCACCTCGATGAAAGGACACTCATGAGCTTCACCAATTCCCCTTTCAGGGGCACGATTATTACCCTGACAAACGGTGACGCACGTGCAGAGCTCGCGAGCGTCGGTGCCTCCCTGAATCGCTTCAGCATCAACGGCCGGGAGTTTCTCGTGCCGAGCCCCCTCGACGAGGTGCAATTCGGCTATCGCGGCGGAATCATCGCGCCGTGGCCAAACCGCATCGGCGACGGCGTCTATACGTATGACGGATTTGAATACGAACTTCCGCTTAACGAACACGAAAGGCGAAATGCGCTTCACGGGCTCGTTTGCTGGAGCGATTTCTCAGTAGAAAACCGCACGGAAAACTCGGTCGAATTCGCGCACCGTATCGTCCCCGTGCTCGGGTATCCCTTCCCGCTCGAGATTCGTGTGCGCTACACGCTTCACGACCGCTCAATCGCGACTGCAGTGACGGCAACCAATCTCGGTGAGCGCACCGCCCCGTACGGCGTGTGCCCGCATCCCTATGTTGTGCCGGGGCCCGAAGACATGGCCGAATGGAGCACGCTCGTGCCAGCCTCCCACGTTCTCGAAGTCGACGACCGCCTCCTTCCCGTCGCCCTTTCTCCCGTCGAGAACCACCCCGACCTCGACCTCGACGGCACCCCCATCGGCGAGCGCACCATCGATCACGCCTACACGGGCTTTTCTGAAGGACGCATTAGCGTGCGCAGCGCGAGCGGCGAAGTGTGGGTCCAGTTCGATCCGAAGGAACTCCCCTGGACGCAAATCCACACGGCCGACCACCCTGACCCGAGCAAGAATCGTGCCGGCCTCGCCGTCGAACCCATGACGTGCCCTCCCGATGCTTTCCGCTCAGGCACGAACCTTGTACATCTTGCCCCCGGGGCCTCACACACTGCGTCGTGGACCATCGGCGGCACCGTACTCGATTAGTCGCTACTCAAGGCAGAGAAAAAGCGCCGCCCGGAGTAATTCCCGGCGCGGCGCTTTTTAGGTGCGGGAGCGCTCAGCCTTCGTGAGCGGCGTAGTAAGCCTCGCGAACCTCAGCGGCGATGCGGCCGCGATCCGAAACGTTGTAGTTGTTCTCGAGCGCCCACTTGCGGATCTTCGCGGTTTCCTTCGCGCTGCTAGGCGTGCGCGAGCTGCGACGTGCGCGACCACCCACGCGGCGGGCGGCGACGATCCACTTGGTCATGTCTGCGTGAAGTTCCTCGACGTGAGCGTTCGAGAGGTCGATCTCGTAGTCGACACCTTCGAGGGAGAATGAGACGGTGAGATCCGCCTTCGAGCCGTCAAGATCATCGACGAGTTCGGTGAAAGTCTTGGTTGCCATCGAGGCCATCCTCTTGAAGTTTTAGAACATTGGTCGACCGATTCAGCGGCGAAGCGCGTCAACGGTTAAAAGCAGGATAATCGCTCACAACAAAGGTGGCAACCACTTTAGTGCGATTAGAAAGCGCGATTTTATTTCAACGTCGTGGCGTCTTTACGTTTTGCGCGTTGCTGGTTTGCCCCGTTCTTACAAAGCGCGCCGCCTCGGGATGAGCGGCAATGTACTCGCGCTCGGCTTGCTTTTCCGCCTCACGCTGATGCTTATCGGCGCGCACAATCGAGCGCAGAATGAGCCAGAAAAGGAGCCCAATCCCGATCGATGGCACGAGCGCTCCAAGCTCGAATGCCCAATCAATATTTCCCACTGTGCGCCTCCTTCGATGTTTGCTGTGCCTCGGCAGGGGCAAGATTCACGAGCGCATTGTCGATCAGACGTACACCCTCGACTCTCGCGGCGAGCACGACGAGCGCCTCTCCTACGAAAGCCTGGTCAATCTCCTCGAAAGTCGCAGGGTTGACCGCGAGCCGGTAATCCCACGTCACTCGCGAGGATTCCTCATGCGTGCGAAGAAGCGCGAGAAGCTCAGCCGCCGTCGGGCACTCAAGCGCCTGAGAAAGGAGACCCGAAAGCGCGAGGGCATCCGCCCGTCCGCTTTCACTCAAATAGCTATTGCGCGAGCTGCGTGCGAGACCCGATTCTTCGCGCACGATCGGCACCCCTACAATTTCGATGCCCAGATTAAAGTCGTGGACGAGCCGACGGATTACCGCGAGCTGTTGCGCGTCCTTTTGGCCAAAGATCGCGACATGAGGCTGGGCAAGAAGGAAAAGCTTAAGTACGACGGTCGCCACGCCATTAAAGTGGCCGGGGCGAATCTCGCCCTCGAGCATGCGCCCAATCGGCCCCACATCAACCTGGAACGGTTCCGGGTACGGGTACATGTCGCTAGCCTCGGGGGCGAACATCGCATCGGCGAGCGTGCCGACGAGTTCGAGGTCTGCTTCGAGCGTACGCGGGTAGCGCTCATAGTCCTCGCCGGGGCCGAACTGAAGAGGGTTCACGAAGTTCGACACGATCACGTGGTCGGCGCGCGAGCGTGCCTCGCGAATGAGACTGAGGTGTCCCTCGTGGAGCGCCCCCATCGTGGGTACGAGCGCGACGCTCCCCTTGCCCTTGATGCCAGCCCGGTATGCCTGCAGTTCCTTAACTGTGCGGATGAGCGTGGTCATGTCTCCTGCCTCGTCTCGTTATCGCGTGCAAGAAGCAATTCTAATGCCGCTCTATCCGCATCACCGATCGGCGCGATGTCGAGCGCGGCACGCGCGAGGGCCCGGTACGTGGGCAGGGTGGAGCCTAGGTCCAGCTCAGTAAGTGCTGCGAGGTGGTTTCCGACGGTTCCCGCATCACCGCGCTGCACAGGCCCCGTGAGCGCTCCCGGCCCACGACGAAGCACCTCCTCGAGACTCGCCTGGAGAAGGGGACTCACGAGCTGGGAAGGGTCTTCGACGCCGATCGAATCGAGGATCGCAAGCACCTGACTCACGAGCACGACGAGGTGATTCGAGCCGTGCGCGAGTGCCGCGTGGTAGGCCGTGCGATCACCCTCCGCGATATCGACGCTTATGCCGTCAAGTTCAAGCACAAGCGCTTTCGCAATTGGCGCGAACATCGGCCGGGCCGTAATCGCCCACGGGCAGCCCACGAGCCTGCCAAGATCAAGCGAGGTTCCCGTGAACGTCATCGCCGGATGGAGCGCGAGCGTGATCGCCCCCGCCTCCTCGAGCGGCCGAAGCACGTCAATCCCGTAGCGGCCGGAGGTATGCGCGATGATCTGCGCTCCCGGAACAACCCCGCGCTGCGCGAGGCTCGCCGCGAGGGGCGCAAGCTCGTCATCGGGAACGGCGAGCAGCACGAGTTCACTGCGCTCGACAATCTCTTCGGGACTGAGGATGGGGGCGCCGGGCAGCAGAACATCGGCGCGCTCTCGGGAAGCGTCGGACTTCGCCGCCACCCCCGTGATCTGGTGTCCCGCTGCACGAAGCGCGTTCCCGAGCACCGCACCCACGCGCCCCGCGGAAATGATGCCCACGCCCATGCGAGCTGGTTCCGTGCTGCTCACACTGAACCGCCAAGAAGTTTCGGCTCAAGCCAGGTCCCGCGCTCAGCGAACCGGCGCAAGGTGCCCGCATCGTTACCGAGGCTCGCGCACAGCGCAGCGGCGTCAGCAACAGGGATGTCGCTCAGATAGAAAGTCCCGCCCGCGTATTCGACCTGGAGATCAGCCTTGCCGATGCGGCGCGCGATCGGACCTCGCGAAAGCTCAACGCCCTGGATGCGGTCGCGCGGAATGATCGTGAGCGCGCGCTTCAGCCACCCTGTGCGAGCGAAAAGTGCGTGGCGACTAAGAGCGTACACGTCGGTGCGGCGCGAGACGGGGCTCGTCCAGTGGAACGGTCGCGTCCCCGGAAGTTCGGCTTGAGGCGCCGACATGTACCCTTGCACGAGAGCGGTGTCGGTTGCGCCAAGAACTGCGGGGCTTGCACCGCGCGCACCGTCGTGCATCGCTGGATGCGCAACGAGATCACCGGTCGGGGGCATGAGGTGCCCGAGGGTGACCTGCAGATCCTCGACCGTTCCTACGGGAAGGATCCTTCCCGAGGCATCCGTATCTGATTCCAGGTCATCCATACCGGCGGTCGTCACCGAAACATCGAACCACCCGTGAGAGCGCCACAAGACCGGTTGCGTGAGCTCGACCAATTGAAGCTTCGAGGCCGTAAGGTTGTCGCTTCTCGAATTAAGAAGACCGCTGCGCGCGCGTAGCCCCGTCGAGGTCGCACGAGACGTGAAGCCCCAGCTAGATTCCAGACGCGAGAAAATCATGCGCGGGCCCGCCAGAAGAGCGGGAACAAGCGCAAAGAGCGACGCTGCCGAAAATGTGAACTCGCCACTCGCGAATGATGTGACGAGCCAGATGGCCGTCATGATGATCGTGAAGACCATGCCGATCATGAGTCCAACGTCAAGCACGAGCGAGTGCAGGATCCGCGAGGTGGGGATCCGCGCCAGCAGTTCGCCGTCGGAATCCGAGTCATAGGCAATAGACTCGGCGCGTTCTACGATGCTCGGTGCGCCTTCGTCCACTTCGCCTGGCACCGCGTTTTCGGAAGCCTCAGGCGCGGTCTCACCGGGTGCGGGGTTCGCCGCCACACGCCCATGAGGCGGCACATCCCCGCGGGCGAGCTCGAGTATCGTCGAGTGAATTTCTTCGGCCTTCGCCCTGCCAAGGTACTGAAGGTCCACGTGGGACTCGCCCGCGCCTGCAAGCTCGATGCGCACCTTGGAGAGCCCCACAAGCCGCGCCATGAAAGGCCGTTCAACAGATACCGAGTCGATGCGCTCACGCGGGGCAATTCTGCGTTTCGTGCTCAAGAATTTTTCACGCACGAAAACGCCGTGTTCCGTCACCGCATACGTCGTGATCCACCACGGGAGCGCGCCGGTAACAATCGCCACGAGGATGATGCCAAGGGCGCCGAGCCCGATGAACAGAAAATTATCGGTGCTCACGACCCCGTGTTTCACGAGGTCTTCGATGACCTCGTAGTTTTGAAAACCGACGATCGCCACGATCGCCGTGACGAATTTCCAGCCCATGACGAGCGGCGTGAGAGGGTGGAATCTCGAATAAGCCGACTCGTGCGGTTCGGTTTCGAGTGTCCCGGATTGCTCGGTCATAGCGCCGCCATCTTTTCGTGGGCTTCGCGGGTCACGAGATCGCGTATCCGCTCGGCCTCTGTGCGTTCTAGCCCCGGGATCGAAACGTCGGAGAGCGAACCCCCTGCGGTGTCGAGCGAAATCGTCGAAAGCCCAAACGCGCGCTCGATCGGGCCCTCGTTGATGTTAATGTTCTGAATGCGCCCGTAGGGAACGATTGTCACGTAGCGAAAAAGAATTCCTTGGCGGAACACAATGTCGTTCTCACGCGTGAGATAACCAAGTGCGCGGGCACGCCGAGGAGTGAAAAGAATCGATTGTGCAACGAGGACATAGACGGGAATCGCGCACAGGTGGACCCACCACGGCCACGAAAATACGGCCGTGACAACGTGAAGCGCGATGCACGCGAGAAGAAATATCGTCCACCACGCGAGGTTGCCGAGAAAGCGCGCCTTCACGAGCTTCGGCGACACGCGCGCCGTACGCGGATCGGTCGCGGAAAAGGGCTCGTCGAGCATCCTGCGCTCGATGTCGGCCGCCTCGAGGGTCGGCATCGGGACTACTGAGTTACTCATGAGAATCTTTCTAACACAGCGACTGCGGGGGCTTCAAAGGGAGCCTGCGCTCTCACCCGCGCGCCCCACAGATCCGGAGTCAGTAGGCGGCAGAGTCCCCCACCGTTCTACGATAAGCCCGATCACCGCGAGGATGAGCGCGCAGAGCGCGTCGAATCCGAGTGGAAGAATCGCGCCGGAAAGCGTCCCGCCCCCGGATGTCGCGAGAAACGCGCACATACCCGCGTAAAAGCCTGCACCAATTGCTCCCGTATAGGCCGCGGCACGCGCGGCGATGAGAATTCGGTAGGCAACAACCATGTCAAGCTGGTGCTTGCGCGGCGTGAGCGGGTGAGTTCGCGCTCGCTCACGGGATTCGTCGAGATATCTCTTCACGCGGAGCCCAAGGGCAAGAACGACGGCGGAAAGAACCAGGAACACAATTCCCGGCATGATGCCGGCAACGGGGACCGGGGCACCTCGTGAGGCGAACGCGAGAGACAGCCCGTGGCCCGCAAGGCCTGCCACGAGGGCAATTCCTACAAGTCGGAGCGCAGGAGTTTTTGTCATCTCACACCCTTGCGTGGGCGAGCCTCGCTTGCGAAACCTGCAACGCGGGGACCGGGGCGCAGCCCCGCACGGTCAGGGGCGACCTTCACGAGGTCCGACGCTTGCCGGCCATCGGGGAAGCTCCACTCGGGGTTGATGTCAAGCATCGGCGCGAGAACAAAGGCGCGTTCGTGAGCTCGCGGATGCGGAAGCGTGAGTCGCTCATCGTCGCACGTGAGCTGTCCCCAGGAAATGAGGTCGAGGTCGAGGGTGCGCGGCCCCCATCGAAGGGTGCGGGTGCGCCTTGCAGCATTCTCGATCTCGTGAAGTGAGTCGAGAAGCTGCCACGGACTAAGCGACGTCTCAAGGTGCGCGGCGGCGTTGAGGTACGCGTCCTGATCAATATCGCTTACGGGGTCGGTTTCGAAAACGCGGCTCGCGGCGATGAGACGGGTCTCGGGGATCCGCGCAAGTGCCGCGAGAGCACCGGCGAGGAAATCCTCGCTATCGCCAAGATTTGAGCCGAGCGCGATGAAAGCGCTCACGGGTGCCGCGCGCCTCGTGAGACGAACGTGTGCGTCGGTGAAAGGCTGCGGAATGGGCGCGGTGGGCTTGTGGACGCTCACGCTCACTTCGCGCACGAGGACATGCCGCTCAAGTACGCACTGAGAGATGCGCTCGGCGAGAGTTTCGATCAGGTCGACGCTTCGCCCCGCGACGACCTCCTCGACGATGGCCGCGGCGTCCGCGTAGCTCACGCTGCGCTCGAGCGCGTCATCCCGCCCCGCCGAGCGCGTGTCCACCCGCATATCGACATCAACGAGAAAGTCGTGCCCCTGCGTTTTTTCACTCTCGAAAACGCCGTGCTTGCCGTGCACGCGCACGCCGTCAACCGCGACGTGGGATAGCGGCGCGGGTACAGAAAAGGCAATATCATTCCACGTCATGCTCGAGCACCGCTTTCATAGTTGCGGTCCGCGAAGCCTGAGCCGAGCCCCATATCGCGCCCCTCGGGCCCCGCCATCAAGCGCTGCATGACGCGGATATTCGCGACGCTCGAGGCGACATCGTGGACGCGCACCGCCCACGAGCGGCGAAGCTGCGCGAGGCCACTCAACGCCGCCGTGCCGGCGTCCCGATCAACATCGAGAGCGCTCACGAAGCGCTTGCGGCTCACCCCGATGAGGAGTGGGAGCTCGAGCGCCTCGACGTCACCGATCTGGTCATAGAGATCCCAGTTGTCCTCGCCGGTCTTGGAAAACCCGAAGCCGGGATCGGCGACGATACTGTCACGGGCAATGCCCGCGCTCACCGCCTTGTCGATTTGCTCGCCTAATTCACGCGCGACGTCTGTGCCGATAGCCTCGTAGCCCGTGCGTGACATTGCCTCCGCGGAGTGACCGCGCCAATGCATCGCGATATAGACGGGGGCGGTACCGAGATGGGTGGTGAGGCCGGCGACCGTGGAGAACATGGCGGGATCAGCGAGTCCAGCCGACACGTCGTTGACGATGAGCGCACCGGCGTCGACCGCGGCACGCGCGACCGAGGCACGCATCGTATCGATACTCACGCACATGCCGCGCTGTGCAAGGGCCTCAACAACGCGCACCGTGCGGCGAAGCTCCTCTTCTTCACTCACGCGGCTTCCGCCCGGACGCGTCGATTCACCCCCGACATCGATGATGTCGGCGCCCTCGCTCACCAGGCGCTCGGCATGTGCGATCGCATCCTCGTGCTCGTTGTGCCGGCCACCGTCGGAAAACGAATCCGGGGTCACGTTGAGCACCCCCATGACGAGCGTCCGCTCGCACGTGAGCGAAGAGGGCAGGCCCTCCACACGCCGCCACGCGGGGGCGCTAGAGAAGTCCAGAACCGGGCGCGTCGCGCTCATGAGATGACCTTTCTCGCCTCGGTGGGGCGGTGTCGCATATTTCAGTGGTGCAGGCCCGTGAGAATGAGGCTCATCGCCTCCGAACGCGTGGCCGCGTTCGATTGCAGGGAGCCGCGCACGGCACTCGTCACGGTCTCCGCATTCGGAGACTTCACGCCACGCATCGCCATGCACAGGTGCTCGGCCTGAAGAACGACAATCGTGCCGTGTGCCTGGAGCTCCTCGTGGATCGCATCGGCGATCTGGCTGGTGAGCCGCTCCTGCACCTGGGGCCGCGCCGCGTACCCTTCGACGAGCCTTGCGAACTTGGACAGCCCCGCAACAGTTCCATCCTTGCCGGGAACGTACCCCACGTGGGCGCGGCCGAAGAACGGCACGAGGTGGTGCTCGCACATGGAGTAGAAGCGAATATCGCGGACAAGAACGAGCTCGCGGTGCTCGACCTCAAACTTCGTCTGCATGTGGACGCGGGGATCCTCGTGGAGGCCGCGAAAAACCTCCGCGTACATACGGGCGACGCGACTAGGCGTATCCACAAGCCCGTCGCGGCTTGGATCCTCACCAACCGCTTCGAGGATCTCGCGCACGGCGCGCTCAATCCTTTCGCGATCGATGTTCTCCACGGCATTGTGGTTCTCAGTCATGAATCCTTCTTTCTTCACGCGAGCCCGGCTCGCGAGGGACGTAAGGAGCGCGCTACTCGGCACCGGGGATGTGCGGTGAACCATCACCCGGCTGCGGAAGCTCGGGCGGGGTGCCGCCGAGTTCCTCGCCAGCCTGCTGGTTCTCGGTGCCATCAGGAACGCTGCTACCGATCGTGCCGGGGCGGTCGCTACCCGCGAGGGGCTCGGTAAACACGGGGCGGTCCTCGCTCGACTGCCACACCTCGCGCGGCGGGCGCTTCGTGACGTCTTTGAAAATCTCCGCGAGTTCCTTCTCGCCGAGAGTCTCCTTCTCCAGGAGTTCCTCGACGAGATGATCGAGCACGGGGCGGTTGGTCTTGATGACGCTCCACGCTTCATCGAGCGCGTTGTCGAGCAAGCGGCGAATCTCTTCATCAATAAGGCGAGCCGTGTCCTCGCTGTAGCCGGGACCCTGGCCCTGCTGCATGCCTACGAAGACCTCGTCCTGTCCCTTGCTCAGGGCCACCTGGCCCACAACACCGCTCATACCGAGTTCAGTGACCATCGCGCGGGCGATGCCCGTCGCATTCTTGAGATCGGAGCTCGGGCCGGTCGTGACATCGTGGAAGATACCCTCTTCAACTGCGTAGCCACCCATCGCGTAGGCGAGACGGTCGAGAAGCTCATTGCGGCTTTGATAGTTGCGGTCGGCCGTCGGCACCACCATCGTGTACCCGCCCGCGCGACCGCGCGGCAGGATCGTCACCTTCGTGACGGGAGCCGAGTTGTTGAGTGCCGCGGCGACGAGTGCGTGTCCACCCTCGTGGTAGGCCGTCATCTGGCGCTCGCGCTCGGTCATGACTTTCGAGTAGCGCTGCGGGCCCATCGAAACTCGGTCGATCGCCTCATCGAGTGCACGCATGTCAATAATCTGATTGCCCGAACGAGCCGTGAGAAGCGCAGCCTCATTGAGAACGTTGGCGAGATCGGCACCGCTCATGCCGATCGAACGGCGCGCGATGTTATCGAGATCGACGTCGGCAGCGAGAGGCTTGCCTTTCGCATGCACCTCGAGGATCTTGCGTCGCCCCTTGAGGTCCGGAGTTTCCACCGCAATCTGGCGGTCGAAACGACCCGGGCGAAGAAGCGCCGGATCGAGGATGTCGACGCGGTTGGTCGCGGCGATGAGGATGACGTTTTGATGCTCCTCGAAACCGTCCATCTCGACGAGCATCTGGTTGAGGGTCTGCTCGCGCTCGTCGTGGCCGCCGCCCATGCCGGCTCCACGGTGGCGCCCCACGGCGTCGATCTCGTCGATGAAGATGATCGCCGGCGCGTTTTCCTTCGCCGTATTGAACAAATCGCGCACGCGGCTCGCACCAACGCCCACGAACATCTCCACGAAGTCGGAGCCCGAAATGGAGTAGAACGGGACCCCTGCCTCACCGGCAACGGCCTTCGCGAGGAGGGTCTTACCCGTGCCCGGAGGGCCGTAGAGGAGGACGCCCTTCGGAATCTTCGCGCCTACGGCGTGATAGCGCTCGGGGCTCACGAGGAACTGCTTGATCTCATCGAGCTCCTCGACCGCTTCCTCAGCACCCGCAACATCCGCGAACGTCACTTTCGGCATGTCCTTGTTGAAGAGCTTCGCCTTCGACTTGCCAAACTGCATGGCGCGCCCGCCACCCTGGGCGTTCATCATCCAGAACCAGAAGAGGCCAAGGATCACGAGGAGGGGGAAGAAAGTGAGCAGGAGCTGGCTCCACCACGACGGTGTTGCGATCTTATCCGTGTAGCCTTTCGCCGGCTTCGCTTCGCTCACGGCCTTGACGACATCATCGCCGCGGGCGGTGACGTACGAAAACGCGACCCGCTTCCCCTTGTCCTCAAAGTCTTTCGTCAACACGAGGTTGACGCGCTGTTGATTGCCGTCGATGATTTCGGCTTGCTCAACGGTGTTGCCTTTGAGGAGCTCAAGCCCCTGCTCGGTGTCGATGTCTTGGAAACCGCCGCGTCCAAAAAAGCTCAGCGCGAGAAGAACGATCGCGAGAGTCGCGAGGCTCCACAGCCACAGATTACGGGCGGGGGATTTCTTTTTTTCTGCCATGTGAGGTGCTAATTCTTACGTTCTCTTGAGGGCGGAGCAAACGCCCCGCGCGCGTATGGTGAATGAGCGCGAATCTACCCCGAATCGCTGGACAGGGGCTGTCAGAAGCCCCAATGTTCTCAATCGGCGTAGACGCTTGGCTTGAGAATCCCAATGTAGGGAAGGTTGCGGTACTTCTCGGCATAGTCGAGGCCGTAACCGATCACGAACTCGTTCGGGATGTCGAAACCCACGTATTTCACGTCGATATCGACCTTGACCGCCTCCGGCTTGCGCAGGAGGGTGCAGATTTCGACGCTCTTTGGCCCGCGCGAGCGGAGGTTGGTGCGAAGCCAGCTCAGGGTCAGGCCGGAGTCGATGATGTCCTCGACGATGAGCACATGGCGATCGGTGATATCAGCGCTCAGGTCCTTGAGAATACGCACGACACCCGAAGATTTCGTGCCGCTGCCGTAAGAACTCACGGCCATCCAATCCATGTCCACGTCAAGCGTGATGGCGCGCGCGAGATCCGCCACGACCATGACTGCACCCTTGAGCACGCCAACGAGAATCGGGGCCTCATCTTTGTAGTCGCGATCAATCTCTGCGGCGAGTTCGCTGATCCGCTCGCGGATCGCCTGCTCGTCGAGCAGGATGCGCTCGACGTCCTCATCCATGGTCATGGGGGTCCTTCCCGGTGCGTCGCGTTATCGAGGTCACGGGGCCTCAGCCTGATGTATCGCGCACGCGACTGTCTCGGGCCCGGAAAACGATGAGTCCTTCGTCGCGTACCGCTTCGATCTTACCCGGAAGGGGGATGGGACCCTGGCCTCGATAGGCGGAAATGAGGGAGTCAACGTGAAGGATCTGACGCCGAAGGAGCGACTTCCCGGAACTCGAGCCCGAACGCGCGCTCGCATGGGCGATGGCGCGCTTCAGCACGCGCGTGCGCAGGGCTCGGTCAAGCGGGGCCAGGGAATAAGCGTCAAGCGCGAGTAGTCCGGGGGTGGCACTCGGGGGGTTCCGACGCAGGCCCGCATAGGCCTCTTCCGCCTCTTTGTCGAGGTAGTCGGCATCGTCTCGCAGAAGGTCGGCGGTCCGCACGAGGTTCGCGGCCACCTGCTCGCCGAGAATCTCGGCGAGCATCGGCAAGGCGCGCGTACGGGCCGCGACCCGCAAGTATTTCTCGTCGTCGTTCATGGGATCGTCCCACACGTCGAGATCGAGGGCGTCGCACACGGCCCGGGTATCACGCCGCCACAGCCCCGTCTTCTCGTCCCTTCCCGTCCCGAGGAAAGGGCGAAGGAGTGCTCCCCGCTGGCGGGGAATCCCCGCGAGGGAGCGCGCCCCCGCTCCGCGTGCGAGCCCGAGCAGCACCTGCTCAGCTTGATCGTCGAGGGTGTGCCCGAGGAGAAGTCCGAGCGCGTGGCGCTCCTCGAGGGCTGCCTCGAAGGCTTCGTGGCGGGCGACCCTCGCCGCGTTCTCAAGCCCGCCTTCTCCGGCGGTATCGACGTGGATCCGGCGAATGTGGCAGCGTGCAAGCCCGAGCCGCTCGCACTGGAGCGCCGCCCGCTCAGACACCGAGGCGGAGTGCTCTGAAAGACCGTGGTCGATGAGCACAGCTT
>OJXV01000058.1_pt1 | contig 36323 bp, 33 predicted proteins | sample 1600801 | NCBI WGS metagenome assembly OJXV01 (sample SAMN04436900, study PRJEB24849) | human gut metagenome | biome: human gut; feature: NICU; material: stool | host: Homo sapiens | place: USA: Saint Louis, MO | collected 2012-03-16 | reverse complement strand
GACCCCTTCACCCTGCTCCCCCGGCGCCTCGCTAAATCCGGCCGTCGCGCACGCCTCCACGAGCGCCGGCACGGCCCTGAGAGCCGAGGCCATGAAGAGGTTCCCCGGGATGTTGTAGCCGAGCGCGCACGCGTCATCGCTCGGGCGAAAGCCCTGCCAGACGAGCCCACACGGCTCAGTGAGCCGCCCGCGCCCCTCGCGTACGAGCGTGTCGGTGGGCGGGCAGTCGCGGCGCACGAACGTGTACGTCGAGCGTTCTTCGTGGTGGGTTTCGGTTTCGAGGACCTCGAGGACGGCCTCAAGGGCTGGGAGCGTGTCGGCGGTGATCCAGGATGTGTTGCCGGTTGCGAGCAGGCGCGCGGCGAGGTCAATCGGGTAGGCGAGCGAGTCAATCTCGAACTTGCGCTCCCACACCCACGGGCTCGGCTCGGGTTCGTCGTCATCCCAGCGGTTTGAGTTGGCTTCCTCGTTAAAGGCGTTTGCGTACGGGTCGATGAGAATCATGCGCCAGTGCGTCGCGAGCAGGCCGCCGATCAGGTCACCGAGGGTTTCGTCCTCGCCGACCAGGCGAAGCAGTGGCGAGAGTTGCGCGCACGAATCTCGCAGCCACATCGCGGGGATGTCGCCCGTCATCACGAACGTGTCCCCCTTGCCGCGGCGACGAACCGTCGTCCGCGCCGTGTTGTCAAGGAATCGCACCACGGCCTCGGCGACGCCCTCGCCAGCAGCGTCGCGCACGCGGGCAGACACGCGTTCAAGGAGTTCAGGGGCGAGTTCAACGCCTTGGGGATGAGGGGTTCCGACGGTGGCAAAGCGGGACACTCTTAGCTCATTTCGCTCGGGGTTCTCGGCCGCCAACAGTGGCGGATGTGGACCTTCTTCCGGTCTTCGATGCTCCCACTTTCTCGCATCCCGCACCGTGGAGGCAACACGGCTCGTGCCCCTCTCACGCCTTTACATTCCCAGGTAGGAGTTTTACCCTCGTATGTGAATCGCGTCATAGATACGTGATTGGCGCATATACGTCTACAACGGAGTGAGACATGAATCGGCCACGCGGAGCCACGCACCAATCGTCGCGGCGAACCTTCCTGAAAGTGACCGGAGGAATCGCGAGCACACTCCCCCTCGCGATGCTCGCAGGCTGCTCGAGCGAGCGCGATTCGTCCACGCTCAAGGTCGCCTATCAGCAATTTGGTTCGGGCACGACCCTCCAGCAGTGGCTCACGAAGATCATCGCGGAGTTCACCAAGAAGCACCCCGGCGTGAGCGTCGAGCTCCTGCCGATCGTCGCCGCGGAGAACGACTACTTCACGAAGAACGAACTCTTGATGTCGTCGCCCCGAAGCTGCCCCGACCTCGTTTTCGAAGACACCTTCATCCTGCTCTCCGACGTTGCCGCCGGATACATTCAACCGATCGACGATCTCGTCAAGGGCTGGGAGGGCTGGGACAACCTCTACCCCGCTTCCCAAGCGGCAGCCGTCGATCCCGAGGGGCGCGCGCACTGCGTTCCCACTGAAACGGACACGCGCGGCATCTATTACAACAAGAAGGTCTTCGAAAAGGCCGGCCTGCCCACCGAGTGGCAGCCGCGCACGTGGGAGGAGATCGCCGAAGCTGCCACGACCATTCGTGACGCGAACGTCGATGCCGCCGGCATGTTCATGTACTGCGGGAAAACCCAGGGCGAAAAAGCCTCGATGCAGGGCTTCGAAATGCTGCTGTATGGCACGAACGACACCCTCTACAACCCCGAGACGAAGAAGTGGGTCGCAGGGTCGCAGGGCTTCATCGACACGCTCGCGTTTTACAAGCGCCAGTTCGACGAGAAGCTCACGCTGCCCGTCTCCCAACACCTCGACCCGAATATCGCCGAAGCGATCCAATCGACGATGTTCCCCGCCGGCAAACTCGGGATCCTCATTGACGGCTCGTGGATCTCCAACCAGTGGGCTGAGGACGGCCCCGCACCGTGGCCCACGTGGCAGGACGATGTGGGCCTCGCCCAGATGCCCACGCAAAATGGAGAAGAACCGGGGCTGACCACCCTCGCCGGCGGCTGGGGATGGACGATCCCCACCCACGCGCGCGACCGAGAGCTCTCCTTCGAACTCATCAAGGAACTGTGTACGCTCGAGAGTCTCGTCTACCGCAATAAGAGCGGCGCCAACCTCACGACAAGGAGGGACGTCGCGAAAAACGAGGAATACAGGACTTACTCGCCAACCGTCGGATTCTTCACCGACATTTTCGAAGCCGCCTACTACCGGCCGGCGTTTGCTGTCTATCCCGAAGTGTCTTCCGCTCTTCAAGACGCAATGGACACCGTGATGGTGGGCGACAAGACTCCCGAACAGGCAGCCGCCTGGTACGACACCAAGCTCACCGAGCTGGTGGGCAAGGAGAACATCGAGGTGCGTAACTCATGAGTACTTCCGTAGATGCCGTCGCAGCGGCGCCAACAAGTGCGCCAACCAATCGCAAACGGGCTCCGCTCGGGAATCACCTCACGCCTCGCCGCGGCCTCCTCATGGTTCCCGCGTTCCTGCTCATCGCGATTTTCATGCTCGGCCCGATCGTCTATTCGATCTATCTCGCGTTTACGAATAAAGCCGTGCGCGGGGAGAACGCGAAAGCCGTGGAGTTCGTCGCGCTGGACAACTTCATCACCGCCTTTAGCGACGATCGGTTCTGGAACGCCGTCGTCCTCACCCTGATTTTCACCCTGGTGTCCGCGGTTATCGGCCAAAATCTCCTCGGCATGGTTCTCGCACTCCTCATGGAGAAGGCCAACCGCCTCGTGACGTTCATCGGCACGTCGATCGTGATTCTCGCGTGGATCCTCCCAGAGGTCGTCGCGGGCTACCTCCTGTACACCTTCTTCGCCGATCACGGCTCCCTCAACACGCTCCTCACGAGCATCGGGCTTCCCGGGCAAGACTGGCTCTTTAGCGCGCCGATCCTCGCGGTGTCGTTCGCGAACATTTGGCGCGGAACAGCTTTCACGATGCTCATCTACTCGGCGGCTCTCACGTCGATCCCGAAGGACGTATACGAATCAGCGGAGATCGACGGCGCGGGGGCGTTCACGCGACTTATCCGCATCACAATTCCGCTCATGCGTACCGCGATCGCCACGAACCTCATGCTCATCACGCTGCAGACCCTTTCCGTTTTCGGTCTGATCTTCATCATGACCGGTGGCGGCCCCTCCGGTCGCAGCCAGACCCTCCCCCTGTACATGTATGAGCAGGCGTTCTCGTACGGCCAGCTCGGCTACGGCACCGCGGTCGCGCTAATCCTGCTCGCGATTGGGGCGATCGCCTCACTCATCTATCTGAAGCTTCTGCCTGAGGAGGACAAGCGATGACCACCGCAGCTCCCACGAAGGCCCGTGCGAAAAGCGACCGCGGAAACCAGCCTCACACGGCGCGCGGGCGCCTCACGTCCGCTCTCTCCTCGATCGTCATCGCCCTCATTAGCGTAAGTTTCGCGATCCCCATTCTGTGGGTCGTGCTTGCGTCTTTCGATACCGAAGCGACCCTCGCGGTGAAGGCGCCGGAACACTGGAGTTTCGGCAACTATCAGGCAATCTGGAACGAGCAGACGACGTTCCGCCCGCTCCTCAACTCGCTTGTGCTGTGCGGGTGCGCAACACTGATCACGATGACGGTCGCGGTGCTATGCGCCTACGCCTTCTCTCGGTATCGCTTCCGGGCGCGGCGCCCGCTGCTTCTCGGCATCCTGTTTTCCACGGGCCTTCCGATCACGGCAATCATGATCCCCGTGTATTCGATGTTCGTGCAGGTCAACCTCGTTGACTCGATGCCCGCCGCGATCCTGTTCCTTGCCACGTCGTCGCTTCCCTACGCCATCTTCCTCACGAAAGGGTTCATCGATTCCGTGCCCGTCGAGATTGAGGAAAGCGCGTGGACGGAAGGTGCGGGTGTGGTGCGCACGATCCTCTCGGTCGTTCTTCCACTCATGAGGTCGGGCCTCGCCGTCGCCACGATTTTCACGTTCGTGGGCATGTGGGGCAACTTCTTCGTGCCGTTCATGCTGCTGCTGAGTCCCGAGAAGCTCCCGGCTGCCGTCACCCTCTACACGTTCTCGTCCCAGTACGGCCAGGTGGCGTACGGTCAGCTCGCGGCGTTCTCGATCTTCTACTCCGCCCCGATCGTGGTGCTGTATTTGGCGCTCGGCCGGAGCCTCGGCACGGGCTTCGCGGCCGCCGGCGGCGTCAAGGGTTAGGGGGTCCGACGGTTGCTTTAATCTGAAGAGCGCTCCCGGCATCGATCGCCGGGAGCGCTCTTTGTGCACCAGCGGCGAGTGCCGCGTGGAGCGTTACTTCGCCTCGTGCACCTCAGCGTCGCCGCCGGCCACGCTCGAGTCGCTCGACGTATCGGTGGCCTTCACCGTCGGCGTGCTCGCCCTGTGGGAGGCGCGTGCCTCCTGTGCCTTGTCCTTGGCCGCCGATGCCGCGCCCTTCGCGGCGCTCTTGGCCTGCTCGGCAACCTCGGGGGCCTTGTCCTTTACGGTCTCAGCCGCGTCCTTCGCCACCTTCGACACGGTTTCGCGCGCCTGGCCAACCCTCTCCTGCACACGCGGGTCATCGACGTACTGCTTGGCGGTTGCCTCGAGCTTCTCGTAGGGCTCACGGCCCATCTTCGAGCCGATCACAAAACCAATAGCGATGCCGGTCGCAAGAATGAGCTTGTTCTTCATGGTTCCTCCTCCAAGAGGGATGTCTACGGACACAGCCATCGTGGCACACAGTTCTGAGGGCAACTCGGTCGTTGGCTCGACCTCCTCGCAGCCCCAAGCAGCTTTACTCAATCACGGGAGGCGGAGCAGTCGAGCCGCGAATCACGAACCCTGTCTCCAGTTGAAGCCTCCTGGTTACTGATTCTGGATTGGTCAAGAGACCCACGATTGCATTCACTGCGGCAACACCCATCTCATTTAAGGGCTGATCCACGACTGTGAGGGGCGGGGCGCTCTGTTCCGCATACGAAGTGTTGTCGAACCCCACGACACTGAGGTCATACGGAACATGTATCCCAAGACTGCGCGCAGCCTCCAATACTCCCAAGGCTGTTTCATCTGATGCAGCAAATACTGCCGAGGGTCGCTCTTCTTGGTCAAGTAGTTCCAAGCCAGCCTCGAGGCCTCCTTGGAATGTGAAGGGGGCCGTCCTGACAAACTCCTGACGGTATTCGACGCCATGACGCGTGAGCGCACTTCGGTATCCCTCATGTCGATCCGCCGCCGCATCAGACAGAATTGGGCCCGCAATGTGCCCTATTCTCCTATGCCCCAGGTGAAGCAAGTGCTCAGTCGCTTCGCGTCCGCCTGCCCAATTGGTTGCTCCGATTCGCACAATGTCAGATCCAACAGAGTTCGTCGGATCGACGAAAGCTACAGGGAGCCCGAGGTAGCGGATACTTTCTGCAAGGTCCGGGGTCAATGGTGTTGTCACGAAGATAAAGCCATCGGCCTTATGCCCACCGCTCTTGAGCCACTCGCTAAGAGACCCTCCCGAACTATGCCCGCTAGCACTTTCGACTGTGTTAATGAGGACATCGAAACCTCGCGCCGTAGCCGCGCCAAGTACCCCCGTAAGGACTTCTGACGCGTACGGAGATTCGAGCGCGTCAAAGATGATCATCAAACGTCGCGCCTCGAGGTTCACGCTTGGATTGGAGTACCCAAGCACCTGGGCCACTTTTCTCACGCGCGCACGCATCTCCAGACCAACACCGGGGCGATTATTCAGAACCTTAGAGACCGTACCGACGCTGACTCCTGCTTCAGCAGCAACCCTGGCAAGGGTAATCTTCCCACTCACACTTCCCCTAACGAAACTTTTCGCAACTTTTTAGTTTCTACATCTAACTATTTCAGAATTACGCTCGCCAGGCCGCATGTTTGTCCTTACAGTGAAGCTAAGCCCACGAAAAATTTTTCGGTTGGCCCGATGTACCACATGAACTCAAGGAAGAGGACCCCATGTCTCATTCATCATTCACCCTAACTCGACGCTCGTTTAGCATCTTCGGAGCCGGGGCCATCGCTCTAGGTCTCACCGCATGCGGCGGCGGGACAAGGCCGGGGGGTGCTGGGTCGGGCACCACGGCATGGACTCTCACCGGTGGCGCCGAAGCAATGTTCCGCGCCACCTTTGATGAGTGGAACGAGAAACACTCCGACAGCAAAATCAAGGTCGAGTACTTCTCGAACGACTCATACAAAGAAAAGATTCGAACCGCCATTGGGTCGGGTAACCAGCCCACCCTTGTCTACTCGTGGGGCAACGGTGGAACCCTCCGCGACTACGTGAAAAACAACAAAGTCATCGATCTCACTGGGAAGGTCGACGAGGCCGCTAGCCGCGCCCTCCCATCCGTTCTCGACGCTGGCAAGATCGATGACAAAATCTATGCGTTGCCGAACAACAATAGTCAGCCATCGATGCTCTATATCAACAAGAAGCTCTTTGCTGAACATGGCGCGACGGTCCCAACCACATGGGACGAGCTCCTCGCCGCGGTTGATGTATTCAAGGCAGCCGGTGTCACGCCAATCGCTGTTGCTGGCTCAAGCCAATGGCCCTACCTCATGTGGATCCAGTACCTGACCGATCGCATCGGCGGCCCAGAAGTCTTCCAGCGTGTCCTCGACGGCGAACCGGATTCTTGGTCTGACCCGGCGATTAAGGAAGCGCTTGAAAAGATCCAGGAACTCGTCAAAGCCGGTGGCTTTGGCAGTGGCTACGGCTCGGTTGTGTCCGACGCGAGCGCAGACGTGGCTCTCGTCTACACCGACAAGGCGGCCATGATCCTTCAGGGATCGTGGATTTACTCCGACTTCCTGGAAGCAGCAGCTGATTGGATGGCGGAAGGCAATCTCGATGTCGTCGCGTTCCCAGAAGTCCCCGGAGGCAAGGGGGACCTCTCAAATGTCACCGGCAACCCTGCAAACTTCTGGTCAGTGTCCGCAGACGCCACCGAAGAGGACCAAGAGATCGCCATCAAGTTCCTCAACGAGATGAACCTCGGAGAAACGGCGATTAAGGCTCTCATTGAGGCTGGTACTGTCCCGGCCGCTGCCAATATTGAGGAATCTTTGAGTGCGAGCGAGCGCTCTGACTACCTCGAATTCGCTTACGGTCTCGTACGAGATGCGGCGCATTTCCAAATGTCGTGGGATCAAGCCCTCGACGCTGGGCCCGCACAAGCCCTTTTGCAGAACCTGAGCCAGATCTTCCTACTCGACATCACCCCGGACGACTTCATCAAGAACATGAACGGAACCCTGTGATGTCAACTTCGGCACTTCCTCACAAGAAGAAGCCGAAGACCAAGCGTGTCGTAGGTAGGGGGCCAAGCCTTTGGCTCCTTACCCCGGCACTCGCCTTCTTCGTCTTCTTCTGCATCATTCCGCTCATCGGGGTTTTCGTTTTGTCCCTGACTAAGTGGGACGGCATCGGTACTCCGCAGTTCGTGGGTCTCGAGAGCTGGCAGTACGCCCTCTCCAATGACACAACTCTCAATGCCATTCAGCTGACTGTGCTTCTGACGCTTCTTAGCTATGCCGTTCAGTTCCCACTGAGCCTTTTGCTAGGAACCTTCATGGCGGGCGAGCAAACGTATCGTGAGTTCCTTTCGGTGCTGTACTTCCTGCCCATGCTCTTCTCCGCAGCTGCCATAGGCATCGCCTTCAAGGCCTTGTTGGACCCAAATTTCGGGCTTTCCAATGCCTTCGGCCTCGACGTGCTTTCGCAAGACTACTTAGGCCAGCCAAAGCTAGCGTTCTACGTAGTCATCCTGGTGATTTCGTGGCAGTTCGTGCCGTTCCACTCTCTGCTTTACCAGGCAGGGGTTCGTCAGATCCCGAAGACGATGTACGAGGCTGCCCAGATCGATGGTGCGGGCAGAATCAAGCAGTTCTTCTCCATCACGCTTCCGCAGCTGAAGTACACCATCGTGACGAGCTCGACCCTCATGATCGTTGGTTCACTCACGTACTTCGATCTCATTTTCACGCTTACGCAGGGGGGACCCGGAATCGCAACCCGAATCCTCCCCCTGGACATGTACTTGCTCGGCTTCCGCAGCAATCTCATGGGGCCAGCCAGTGCCGTTGCGGTGCTTCTCGTGGTCGTGGGTCTGGTCCTTTCGCTTTCACTTCAGAAGCTCTCGGGGTCTGACTCCATGGAAAGTCAATCGGAGGGTGCATAGCCATGCTGAGCTTCATTCGCAAGCACAATGTTCTCGGCGCGCTTGGTGGATGGATCTGGCTACTCATCACGATCGTCCCGATCTATTACATTGTGATCACGAGCCTCAAGCCTCAGTCAGAGTTCTATACAACGAATCCTCTTATCCCTTCAATGCCCTCTTTCGAGGCGTACGGTAGAGTGCTTGAAAATGACTTCGCGATGTACCTTTTCAACAGCCTCTTCGTTGTGGCTTTAACGGTATTCGGTGTCCTTTTTGTATCGACTCTTGCTTCATATGTGATCGTTCGTTCGCACTCTCGTATCGCACGCTTATGCAACAAGTTCTTCTTGCTCGGAATCGCGATCCCAATTCAGGCAATCATTATCCCCGTTTACCTGATCATCGTGGAGATCGGCCTCTACGACACCTTGTGGGCCCTCATCTTGCCGGGAATTGCATCTGCAATCCCCATCACGATCATGATCCTCGTGAACTTCATGCGTGACGTCCCCAATGAACTCTACGAATCAATGATTGTTGACGGGGCAAGCGACTGGAAAATCTTTCGGAAGCTTGTTCTCCCACTGTCGATGCCGGCCATCACCACAGTTGGAATCTACGACGCTCTCAATGCTTGGAATAACTTCCTCTTCCCATTGATCCTCACGCAGAGCGGCGATAAGCGGACCCTGCCGATGTCGCTATGGACTTACCAGGGTGAGTTCCAGGCAGATATTCCAGCAGTTCTCGCGGCAGTCACACTGTCCGCCGTGCCAATTCTCGCAATGTACATCTTTGGCCGACGCCAACTTGTCGCGGGTCTCACCGCGGGCTTCGGCAAGTAACCGCACTTCAACTACTCAAGGAGTTTTCCCCATGTCGACTCTCTATGTTTCTGCTTCTGCCGCCCCCGGGGGCGTTGGCACCAAGGATCAACCGTTCCGCACCATTAGCGAGGCTGCCGCTGTAGCTGTTGCTGGTGACACCGTCGAAGTCGGTGATGGCACTTACCGAGAATGGGTCAAACCCAGCAATCCTGGCCTTAGCGATACCCGACGTATCACTTTTCGCGCAGCGGAGGGGTGCCGCCCTGTTGTGAAAGGCTCCGAGATCATTGACACGTGGGAAGATCAGGGCAAAGGCGTCTGGAAGGTTGACGTTCCTAACTCTTTCTTCGGTGATTTCAACCCTTACAAAGAAATACTCTTCGGCGACTGGCTTCTTACCCCGGCACCGGAAGGGCCACACAAGCACCTTGGCGAGGTATACCTCAACGGCGAAGCCTTTTTCGAAGTTACGAGTCTCGAAGACGTCAATCGCCCAATGGAACGCGAAAACGTCTACGACGACTGGACCGGGGTTGCAGTAGACCCCGAGAGCTACGCGCATGGAGGGCGCGTCTGGTATTGCGAAGTCGATACCGACTCGACTCACATCTGGGCCAATTTCGGATCTGTGGACCCTAATGAGGAACTCACTGAGATCAATGTTCGCCGAAGCGTATTTTTTCCTGTCGAAGCCCACGTCGACTTCATCACCGTTGCTGGGTTCGAGATGGCTCATGCTGCGACACCATGGGCGCCACCAACCGGTGATCAGCCCGGCTTGATCGGCCCAAAGTGGGCGAAGGGTTGGATTATTGAGAACAACCTCATCCACGACGCAAAGTGCTCGGCTGTTTCTCTCGGGAAGGATGCGACGACAGGCGATAACTACCACCAAAAGCGTTGGGATAAGCCTGGCTACCAGTACCAACTCGAATCGGTCTACGAGGCCTACATGCTGGGGTGGTCGAAGGAACGCATCGGCTCGCACGTTGTCCGTAACAACGAGATCTATAACTGCGGCCAGAACGGCATCGTAGGGCACCTCGGTTGCGTCTTCTCACGAATCGAAAACAACCATATCCACCACATCGCTACGCGGCGTGAGTATTTCGGTCACGAGATTGGTGGCATCAAACTCCATGCCCCTATCGACACGGTGATCGCTAATAATCGTATTCATGACTGCACACTTGGCATCTGGCTCGACTGGGAGATCCAAGGCACCCGGATTAGCCGAAATGTCCTCTATCGCAACAACCGCGACATCTTTTTGGAGGTCTCACACGGTCCTTATGTCGTCGACTTCAACGTCTTCGGCTCTAAAGCAGCGGTGGAAAATGTCGCCCAGGGCGGTGCCTACATCCATAATCTGCTTCTAGGCACCTTGCGCCAAGAGCACGTCCGCGACCGCGCAACGCCGTACCACCTGCCCCATTCGACCGCGCCAAAGGGATATGCAGTGATCGAGGGCGGCGACGATCGCTACCGCGGCAACATTTTTGCCGGCGACTCGGTTGAATCGGCGTACAACTTAGATCGCATTCTGCCTGATCTTGAGAAGTCGATCGTCGGTCTCGGCACCGACGGCTTCGGAGATTTCCCTGCAACCATGGATGAATACATCGAGGCAAGGAAAGCCTACGGAAACGCTGATCACATGGCTTTCCTCGGCGCCCTCCAACCCATCGAACTTCGCGACAATGCCTACAGTGGAAACGCCCAGCCCCTAGCACGTGAGGAAGGCGCACTCTCACTCCCAGGGGCACAGTTCTCAATAGTCGAAGAGGAGGATGGCGTTTATCTTGAAGCTGAGCTACCAGAGAGCTTTGCTGCAGGCGAGGCTCAGACTTGCGCTCTCCATGATCCCTACTCTCCTACTCGTTTCTCCTACGCAGATTTCGAAGACGCGGACGGATCCCCGGTGTCGTTCGAGGTGGATGTAACAGGCGAAAAGGTTGGCGACACACCGGGTCGCGGACCGGTTGCCGCTCTGTCCGCGGGACATAGTCGCGTAAAAGTCTGGGGTTAATTCCTCCTATAGACCGATCCCTTCTAAGCTACGGAAAGGCTCCTCGCCACGATCACGGTGGCAGAGGAGCCTTTCCCGTGCTCTTCACCCCTCTTCGCCTAGCGGGTAGTGCAACCGTGGGCTTGGGTTTTGGTGTAGTCGTTTCTCGCAGCCCCTCAACAAGCGATATAAACACGGCCATCCTCCACGCCGCCGTCTTGTATCGACTCCGGCAAGAAGAAAAGAACGGTGGATGAGAATTTCTCATCCACCGTTCTTCGTCAAGCGCCGTATGAACTCCTATGCGGCGCGTTTCTTGTTCACGAGGTCGAAGGCCACGGCACCGAGGAGAACGATGCCTTTGATGGCCTGTTGCCATGCGGGATCGACCGCGAGGATGGAAAGGCCGATGTTCAAGACGCCCATGATGAGCGCACCAATCATGGCGCCCGAGATCTTGCCAACACCGCCGGTGACTGCGGCGCCACCGATGAAGCAAGCGGCAATGGCATCAAGCTCGTAACCTTGGCCAGCATTCGCCACTGCAGCACCGGCGCGCGACGTGACGACGATGCCCGCAATCGACGCGAGAACACCGGCAATGAGGAAGACGTTGAAGGTGACAGCCTTCGCGTTCACACCTGACAACGCAGCCGCCTTGTAGTTTCCACCTACCGCGTAAATGTTCCGCCCAAACGGCGTCTGGCCGAGCACCCACGCGAAAAGAAGCACGAGAATGCCGACAATGCCCAGAATAATGGGGAAGCCTCCAGTGGAGTTGGCGAGCAAGAATGTAAAGAGTGCAATAATCAGCGATACAAAAATGATCCGCGCCCAGAACATACCCGCGGGAGACACCTCAAGCTCATGTGCTCTCCTTAAACAGCGAGCCCGAAGCTGAGAAAGGATAAACGATACGATTGCGGCGATGCCGAGGAGCAGGGTAATGCCCTCTAGATAGCCGATGGCCGGAGTATTCGTGAAGCCAAGAACGTTCGGCACCGCGCCGTTACCAATCTGAATGAACGACGGCGAAAATCCGGAAATCGTTTGGCCGACGAGTAGTTGTGCAAACCCGCGAAAGATCATCATGCTTGCGAGGGTGACGATAAACGCCGGAATTCCGACGTAGGCCACCCAGAAGCCTTGCCACGCGCCAACAGCAAGGCCAACGAGAAGGCACAAAATGATCGCAAGGACCCAGTTCATGTGCCAGCTCATGGTGGCGACACCGAAGACACCGCCGATCATCGCAACGGTCGAACCGACGGAGAGATCGATATGGCCTGCGATGATGACGAGCATCATGCCGATCGCAAGGATCATGACGTAGGCGTTCTGTTGGATAAGCGAGGCGATGTTGTCTGGCACGAGAAGTCGCCCGCCGGTGAGAATCTGAAAGAGAATGACGATGCCTATGAGGGCAATGATGAGGCCTGACTCACGCACATTGAGAGTCCTCAGCCACTTTGGCTTTGCTTTTGTGTTTTCTACGGTTTCTGTTGATGCGCTCACGCTGCCGCACCTGCCTTCTGATTGGTCATGAGGCGCATGAGGGCCTCTTGTGAGAATTCGTTTCGGCCGAGTTGGCCTGTGATGCTGCCTTCGTTGAGGGCATATATGCGATCGCATATCCCGATGAGTTCGGGCATCTCGGAAGAAATTACGAGCACTGCCTTCCCCTCGTCGGCGAGAGCATTGATGAGCTCGTAAATCTCGTACTTTGCTCCCACGTCGATGCCGCGCGTGGGTTCGTCAAGGATGAGAATCTCCGGATCGGTATAAAGCCACTTAGCGAGAGCGACCTTCTGCTGGTTTCCTCCGGAAAGATTGCCGACGGCTTCGCCGGTATCTTGTGTTTTGATCCTTACGCTTGAGCGATAGCGCTCGGCCACACGCATCTCCTCATTTGAGTTGATCATCGCGTGCTTCGTGAGTTTCTTGAGATTTGCTGAGGAGATGTTCGTCCGAATTGATTGGATGAGGTTGAGGCCTAGCTCTTTGCGATCCTCAGAAACGTAGGCAAAGCCGTTATCGATTGCTTTGCGTACGCTCGAGGTGTCTACAAGGTTTCCCGCCTTGTACACTTCACCGGAGCGGTATGTTCCGTATGAGCGGCCAAAAAGACTCATCGCGAACTCGGTACGACCGGATCCCATGAGTCCGGCGATTCCCACGATCTCGCCACTCTTGACGTCGAGTGAAATTTCCTTACTGACGAAGCGGTGAGGGATGGTCGGATGCTCAACCGTCCAGTTTTCGACTCTGAGCAATTCCTCGCCGACGTTCGGCTCGTGTTCGGGGTAGCGGTGATCGAGGCTCCTGCCGACCATTCCACGGATAATGCGGGCTTCATCGATCGCGCCCTCGTCCGCCACGTGGAATGTCTCGACGGTAAGCCCATCGCGGATGATCGTGACGGAGTCAGCGATCGCGGCGACCTCGTTGAGCTTGTGGGAAATGATCACGCACCCCACGCCCTCAGCGCGCAATTGTCGGACGAGCTCGAGCAGCTGTTCCGAGTCATCGTCGTTAAGGGCGGCCGTGGGCTCGTCCAGAATGAGGATGCGGACGTCCTTCGAAAGCGCTCGCGCAATCTCGACGAGTTGTTGCTTCCCCACGCCCAAGTTGCCGACGAGAGTGTCAATACTTTCGTCTAGGCCTACCTTGGCGAGAAGGCGAGTTGCTTCTTGCCGCATGGGCTGCCAGTTGATCCCAAACCGTGCGGTTTTGGCGCGGCCCAGGTAGATATTTTCGAGGATCGAAAGATTGGGCGCGAGCGCGAGTTCCTGGTGAATGATGGCGATTCCCGCCTTCTCGCTATCGCGAATCGATTTGAACTCGACCTCGCTACCGTCGAGCACGATGGCACCTTCATACTCTCCCGCCGGATACACCCCCGAGAGAACTTTCATGAGGGTGGATTTGCCGGCTCCGTTTTCACCACAAATTGCGTGAACGGCACCTTTGGCGACTTGAAGATCTACTCGATCGAGCGCAACAACAGGGCCAAAAGTCTTTCGGATTCCCTGCATCTCAAGGATGATTGGCGTTTCTTGCACCATGCCGGTCAGAGCCCCAGATCAGCTTCTGTGTAGTACTCAGAATCCACGAGGATCTCTTTGTAGGTGTCCTTCGTGACGACGGCCGGGTCGAGGAGGTAGGTGGGAACGTCCTTTTTCCCGTTGTTGTACTCCTTGCCCTCGGACACTTCGACGTCCGCTCCTTTAATGATCTGGTCGACCATTGTGAAGGCGCGTTCGCCAAGCTTTCGAGTGTCTTTGAAGACGGTCATCGACTGCTTGCCAGCGATAATGTTCATGACGTTCGCTTTGTCAGCGTCTTGCCCGGTGAGGAGAGGCCAGTTGTCACCGACCTTGTAACCGCGAGCGTCGAGGGCTTGAGCAATTCCAAGCGCGAGTGAGTCGTTGGGGGACAGCACCGCGTGAAGCTCGGTTCCATCTGCATAGAAAGAGTTGAGTCGGGTCTGCATCTCCGATTGTGCTTGCGCGCTGTCCCATCCGAGAATGCCGATTTGCTTCCAGCCTTCCGGGCTTGCGGGGACCTTTCCCGACGGCGACGTAAAAGCCCCAGATTCGAAGTGCTCGGCGAGAACATCCCACGCTCCGCCGAAGAACTGTGCAGCATTGGGATCATCAGGCGATCCACCGAATAACTCAACATTCTTTGGTTTTTGAGGATCTGGTTCGAGCGTGTCGACGAGGTACTGCCCCTGATACGAACCAACGGTGCGGTTGTCGAAGCTTACGTAGTACCCGATGCCCTCGGTTGCTTCAATCAAGCGGTCGTATGCAACCGTCGGGATTCCCTTTTCGGCAGCAAGGTCAACGACTGGCGCGAGCATGGTTCCGTCGATCGGCGCGATCACAAGCACATCGACGCCCTGGTTGATCATGTTCTGGATCTGGCTGAACTGCATGTCCGGCTTATTGTCGGCGTATTGCAAGCTCGTCGAGAATCCAGCCTCTTTCAAAAGGCGATCAAGATTACCACCATCACGGCTCCACCGCTCAAGATATTTGGTAGGCATGGAAACGCCGACAGTGGCGTTACTCGGGTCGATCTTTCGGCTTGTGGTTGGGCGCTCCGCCACGCATCCGCTCAACAAGAGTGAGACGAATAGTGGCGCAGCGAGAACCGCACGCCTTCCTACAGTGTGGTTCACGGTGTTCTCCTTCGAACTATTGGCTCGCGCAGAGCTTTGTGGGGTTACGGTTGATACGGCTTTTCAGCCGCGTGCTTCTTGGTACGCCTCGAGAACTTGGGGTGCACTTTCGCCCGAATAGCTCTGGGTTCGGCCAAAGGACCATTCGGGTGCTGTGTCGCCACCATGGAGAGCCCAGGCCGCCTGGCGAGCTGCTCCGAGAGCCACGTACTCGGCTGGTTCGGGTACAAGGATTTCGCGCCCGAACACCGTGGGAGCTAATTCACGCACAGCACGCGACTTGATACCTCCACCGATGAAAAGAAGTCGCTCGCTCTGTTCTCCGGAGACATTCTCGAGGAATCCGACGGCGTCGGCGAGAGAGCAAAGGAGCCCTTCGACACATGCGCGAGCAATGTCCTCTCGACGAGTCTTGCGAGTGAGCCCAAAAAGCGTTCCTGTTGCTTCCGGTCGGTTCGGGGTGCGCTCTCCATCAAGATAAGGAATGAAGACCACACCTCGAGCGCCGGGTTCAGATGCGAGCGCCATTTCACCGAGGTTCTCGTAATCCACCCCAAGAATTTGGCACCCGAAGTCGAGGATCCGCGAGGCGTTGAGAGTGCACGCAAGCGGAAGCCAGCGACCGGTGGCATCCGCGAAACCGGTCACGGCGCCAGTAGGATCGGCGACGGGCGCATCAACGACCATCGCCGCGACACCCGAAGTTCCGATAGAGACCGAAACATCCCCTCTTCCAAGCCCGAGCCCGAGGGCTGCTGCCATATTGTCGCCAGTTCCGGGAGCGATCGCTGCGCCGCTTTTGGTCTCACCCATGATTTGATTCGGCTTCCCGGCAATCTCCGGCGCTTCAAAGTCATGACCAAGCGCTTGAATACGAAGTTCAGGATCGTAACCGTTGAGTTTCGGGGAAAAGTACGCGGTACCCGATGCATCGCCGCGATCGGTGAAGAATCCGCCGCGAGCATCGAGAACGTGGTTGATGTAATCGTGCGGAAGCACAACGCGCGAGGTGCGTTCGGCGTTTTCCGGTTCATTGTCACGCATCCATCGCAATTTCGTCGCAGTTAGTGATGCAACGTGAACACTACCGGTTCGCTCGGCCGCAGCGGCGGGGCCACCCAATTCCTCAATGAGGTCTCGGGCGGCGCCCGCGCTCCGCGTGTCGTTCCAGAGAAGCGCGTCCCGCACGACGTTTCCTTCGGCATCGAGTGCAACCATGCCGTGCTGTTGACCACCGACAGCGACAGCTTGGGCGCGCTCGAGGAGCGGTCCGGCTGCGTGTTCGAGTGCGTCGAGCCAGGCCTGAGGGTTGACCTCGGTTCCATCGGGGTGCGGTGCGCGGCGTTCCTCGACGATCTCGCCGCTTTCGGCCTCAACGAGGAGCGCCTTGGTGGACTGGGTCGAGGAGTCAATCCCTAGAACGAGTGCCATGCGATATCAGGCCCCAAATCCCATGAGGTGGCGCATCGCGAGCTGGTGCAGGCGCACGAAACCATAGTTACGTTCGCCGGCTTTATCGGCATCGAACTCCTCGTAGGCCGACTTATCGGCAAGGATGTCTTCGAGCGTTTCACCTTCGCCAATGGTCGGTTCCGCGAGCTCGTCGATACCCGAGTATGCGAGGGCTTCTTGGACTTCGGGGTCCTGACGGAAAGCCACGGCGCGTTCCTTGAGCATAAGGTACATTTCCATGTTCGCGGCGGCCGCGTCGTACTGGCCCTTCTCGTGTTCGGTTCGCGAAGGCTTGTAGTCGAAGTGGCGCGCACCGTCAAAAGCGCCAGGGCGCGACGGGAAGCCGTTCTCGAGCAAGTCGACGGTGAAGAACGCTTGAATGAGATCGCCGTGGCCGAACACAAGGTCCTGGTCATACATGGGACCATGCTGACCATTGAGGTCAATGTGGAAGAGCTTGTTGCTCCACAGGGCCTGGGCGAGACCATGGTTGTAGTTCAATGTAGCCATCTGCTCATGGCCCGTTTCGGGGTTGATTCCGACAACGTCGCCATTATCGAGTTGCTCGATGAAGGCGAGGGCGTGGCCGATGGTGGGAAGGAAAATGTTGCCTCGGGGTTCGTTGGGCTTGGGCTCGAGACCGATACGAAGGTCGTAACCCTTTGACTTAATGTAGCCGGCGACTGTGTCGATGCCTTCGGCATAGCGCTGGAGCGCTGCATAGAGGTCTTTCGAGGAGTCGTACTCCGAGCCTTCACGACCACCCCACATAACGAATGTCTTGGCGCCGAGCTCGGCAGCAAGGTCCACGTTCTTGAGGACCTTGCGAAGGCCGTATCGACGAACAGAGCGATCGTTCGAGGTGAATGCGCCGTCCTTGAAAATAGGGTGCGCAAACGTGTCGGTCGTGACCATCTCAGTCACGAGGCCGGTTTCTTCTGTCGCCTTCTTGAGACGATTGATCATCTCTTCACGCTCGGCATCGGTGGCATCGAACGGGAAAAGGTCGTTGTCGTGGAACGTGTAGCCCCACGCACCGAGATCGGCGAGCTTGCGAAGGTGATCTTCGAGCTTGAGGGCCGGACGGGTAGCAAGGCCAAACTGGTCGCGTGCCTCCCAGCCGGTTGTCCAGAGGCCAAAGGTGAACTTGTCGTCGCGAGTGGGCTGCGGAGCTGCCATGATAGGCACCTTTCGTCATCGAGGTGATCGACTCTCGCCGATCGGCTTTGTCGGCAAGGCCGACGATTGACTAGCAATAGTTAGTTTCTTTTACTAACATAGCTCTGTCAAGTCGATTCCTGCAAGAGCCGCACTCGCTTGTCCGACACCTCCGCGGCCGCTCGTAAAATGAAGGGCGCTATGCAACCTACGGACCTTCGCTCCCACAATCTCGCCCGAGTTCTCACCGCGATCGTTCGAACCCCCGAACCGCTTTCACGCGCAGGGATCGCCGCCGCAACTGGCCTCACGAAACCAACCATTTCGAAACTCGTAGAAACACTCATCGATGAGAAGCTCATCATTGAAGGGCCTCTCCAGCGCACAGGCGGGTCGGGACGGCCGACGACTCCCCTTCTACCTGCACCCAAAACCGTGTGCGGTCTAGGGATTCAAGTGAGCGCCGATCACGCCGCCATTCTTGCGCGCGATCTCGCAGGCGAGACGCTCATTACTCACAAGGAGTACGGCACTAACCACGGACGCCCTGACCGCGCTGCCGAACTCGTAGGCCAACTCATCTCCGATGCCCACAATGCTTTGCCTGAAGGCTGCACCATCGCTGGCATTACGATCGCCGTTCCTGGCCGAATGAGTGCCGATCGCACGAAAGTTGTCTCCTCCCCCGGTCTCGATTGGGCCGATATTGATTTCGCCTCGATGGTTCACACGGCAGCCATCAGAAAAGTGACCGCACCCGCAGCTCTTCCGAGCCCCCTTCTCGGAAATGACACACGTCTCGTAGCGCGCTCCGAGCTCATTTCCCGAGCGGAAGAATCTTTCTTACTCGTCCACGGCGAAACAGGGATCGGTGGAACCATCGTTCTCAACGGCGAAATTCTCCACGGGGACTTGGGGTGGGCCGGGGAGATCGGACACACAACTCTCGACCCCCATGGTCCGCGCTGCCAATGTGGCCGAAGAGGCTGCCTGGAAGCCTTCGCGAGCGCATGGGCCCTTCGGGAGGCAGCGCATGTGCCCGAACACGTACACATTGACGAACTTGCGCATCGCATTGATGGCGCCGTTCTCGAAAAAGCGGGGCTCTGGCTCGGGGTTGCCATTTCCAGTGCACTGACACTACTCGACCTCCAAACGGTAATCCTTTCGGGGTATTTCGGCGAGCTCTTCGATGCAATCGAAACGCCGGTGCGGCGCGCGATGGACGCACACTGCCTCAGCGCCCCAAGCGCCCCCATAACCCTTGCCAAGTCCGCCTTCGCAGGCGACTCCACCCTCGTGGGGGCAACCCAGTACGCACTTTTACCGCTTCTCAACGACCCGGTGAGTTGGATCGAGCGCGACCGCTCTCGAGCGGTACATACGCCACTGGAGCGCGCGTAATGGAAACAATCGTTGGGGTCGCCCACTACATCACTGACCTTGGGGCCGCGATCGCCCTCCCCGTCATCATCACGCTCTTTGGTTGGTTTCTTGGGCTACCGTTCTCGAAGGCGTTCCGCGCTGGCCTCACGATCGGTATTGGTTTCATCGGTGTGGGCCTCGTTATCACGCTCATGAGCGACCAGGTGAGCCCGGCTGCGCAGTCGATGGCGGGGCGTTTCGGCGTCGGCCTCGATATTGTCGATGTGGGATGGCCTTACATGGGGGCAGCAGCGTACGCCACGCTCTACGGTGCGGCAATTATTCCGCTCGTGGCGGGCATGAATCTCCTATATCTCGCGCTGGGCCTCACCCGAACCTTCAACATCGATCTCTGGAACTACTGGACAAGCGCTTTCGTAGGTGCGCTGGTCGGCGAAGTTACGGGATCCTTTGTATGGGGTCTCGTTGGTGCGGCCGCACACATGACACTCATGCTGGCCCTTGCTGACCTCACAGCGCCCATCTTCCAAAAGTACTTCGAGCTGCCAGGTCTCTCTCTGGCGCACGGGACCAGCTCTCCGTACGGCCTGTTTGCCATCCCCCTCAATTGGCTTTTCGACCGAATCCCGGGCTTCAACAAGCTTGACGCGACCCCCGAGACCATTCAGAAGCGACTGGGCATGATCGGAGAACCTATGATCATGGGGCTCTTCCTCGGCCTGTTCATCGGTACCTTGAGTTTTGCGGGAACCTCGACCCCTCCTGACGACGTCAAGAAGATTCTCACATTGGCCATCTCAATGGCCGCGGTGATGCACCTTCTACCGCAGATGGTTGGGGTCTTAGTTGGTGGGTTATTACCCATTTCCGAGGCTGCCCAAGCCTTCGTCAAAAAACGCTTTCCCAGCCGCACCCTGTATATCGGCGTTGACTCCGCAGTAGCGGTCGGCCACCCAGCTGTGATCGCTTCTGGTCTCCTCCTGATACCCATTACCCTGGCCCTTGCAATCGCACTCGAGCCCTTGGGGAATCGAGTACTTCCGCTTGTTGATCTTGCCGCAACTCCCTTCATCGTGGCGCTCATGGTCGCGGTATTTCGTGGAAACATCATTCGTACGGTCGCAGGGGCCACAATTCTTCTCGTGCCCGGTCTTTTCATGGCGACATGGGTAGCACCGCTCTGCACCGCTGTAGCAGCGGATACACATGTAGGTACAGACTCCAGCGCTGCAACCGTCATCTCTCTCACCCCGGGGGCGAATCCCGCAAACTGGTTTTATCCCGCTCTTGCTTCACTTGGGGACTGGTGGGTCGTTGCAGGTGCAGTTCTCTCGTTCAGCGCTCTTGCGATCGTCGCAGCGCGCGATAAGCACGGCGAGCACACCAACGCCAATAGCCAGGCAGGACTTGACTAACTTGGGAGTCAGCTCTCGCTGCCCGAAAGATCAACCCGCTCGACACCGCAGTACACGTTGAAGCGCCCGTCATCGTCACCTTCGCTGCGCACGAATCCACACAGGGTGATGCCGAGCCTTTGGGCAGTGTCGATCGCGAGGGAGGAGGGGGCACTCACGCACGCGATGAGACCGATGCCGGCCATCGCGGCCTTCTGCACGATTTCGAAGGAGGCACGTGAACTGACGAGAAGCACGGCGTCGTTGAGGGGCAGGCGATCCTCGAGGAGGGCCCAGCCGATCACTTTGTCGACGGCGTTGTGACGGCCGACGTCCTCACGAAGCACAAGGCGCTCACCCTCCGGAGTAAGGAGGGCTGCCGCGTGCACGCCGCCGGTTTTCGAGAACGCCGCCTGGCCGTCGCCTAGCTCGCGTTGCGCCCGAAGAAGGTTCGACGGCTGCATGGCAAACGTCGGAGCGAAATCGTGACGTACCCGCTGCGTCACCTGGTCGATTGAAGCCGAACCGCACACGCCACACGCGCTCGAGGTAAGGAACGGCTTCGTGATCACCGGGGCTGCTGTGATGGTGCGGGTGGTGAAATCCATGACGTTGTAGGTGTTGCGTTCGAAACCCGAGTCGTCTTCAACGACGGCGCCATCGCAGTAGCGAGCTTCGCGAATGTCATCGCGGTTCGTGATGTACCCCTCCGCATGAAGGAAACCGTGGATGAGTTCAACGTCGTGACCGGGGGTGCGCATCGTCATCGAGAGCTGCTGGCCGTTGAGGCGAATGTCGAGCGGCTCTTCGACGGCGACGCTATCGGGCCGCTCGGAGTGGTAAAGCTTGCCGTCGCGGATGCGTACGCGCGTGAGGCGCGTCGATGCTGTCACTCGTCCCATAGCACCTCAGCCTAACTCCATTCGTTCGCTGCAGCACGGCCTGTAATGTTGGGGCGTGACCGCGAAGGACTCCCCCTCGAAAGCTGCCGCTCTTGCACATGCGCTGCGCGGCTCGAAGTTCCTGATCGTGGGCGGCCTCGTCTTCTTCTTTGATGCGGCGATGTATAACGTCCTCGTGTTTTGGAGCCCGACGCACGGCTGGGACGAGGGGCTCATGCACGGCCAGCCGATCCTCGCCAAGATCCTCACGATCGCGACGGCCAGCTGCCTCACGTATCTCGGGAATCGCTTTTGGACGTACGGGGACCGTGACAAGCCGCAGACCGCGAAATCCATTCTCGCGTTCATCATCGTGAACGTGATCGCGAGCGCGCTGCAGCTCGGTTGCCTGGGGTTTTCCCGCTACGTCCTCGGGCTGGATTCGGCCTTCGCGGACAACGTGAGCGGCACGTTCATTGGCCAGGTGGTTTCCACGACGTTCCGGTACTTCACGTACGGGAAGTTCGTTTTTCCTGAGGCGGAGGGGTCCGACGCCACCTAGACTCGAGGTGAAGCATCTTTTGAAAGGCGTGGATCATGAACATTTCACGAAGTCGTGACGGATCTGAGCACGCTGCTCCGCGGTGGGCATGCGATGTAACGCGCGATCATGGGAAAGGGTCGCCGTCGGCGTCGGGCGAGTCGGTCATTCTTTCGCCGCATGCGATTCGCGTTCCGGGCCTTGCTCGAAATCAGAGCGAGGCGATTGAGGAGGCAGGCGATCTCCTCGTTGAACTCGAGGCGATCGATCCGGCGTATGTTGAGGCGATGCACGAGCGCGAGGACGCGGTGTCAACGTTTATGGGGTATGGCGTTGCGGTTCCCCATGCAACGAGCGAGGCAAAGAGCAATATTCACCGCACAGCGATGAGCGTCGTGAAGTATGACGAGCCGATTGCTTGGGGTGACAGCGGCGAGGAAAAGGTGTCGTTCGTTATCGCCATTGCGGGCATTGGCGATGAGCATCTGATGCTGCTTCAGGCAATCTCGCAGGTGTTTGCGGAGGAGGATCGCCGCCGGGCACTAGCTGAGGCAGAGGCGCCGCTCGAGGTTCTCGCGGTGTTTGATCCTGACTTCGAGGAGATTCGCGGGCTGTGAGGATGGCCCGCACGAGACGGTTCCAACAAGGTCACCTGCAGCGTCATTCGGTAGGGTGGCCTCACTAAAATTTTCCCGCTGGTGTTTGTCCATGTGGCATACCGGCTCGTCGAAAGGCACATCATGGCAGAACGCACCGTCAAGATTGCGGCCGCTTCCGGGCTCCATGCCCGCCCCGCCGCTATTTTCTCGAAGGCCGCGGGTGAACAGCCCGCGAAGGTCACGATCGAAAAGGTTGGCGGCGCGCCGATCGACGCCTCGTCAATTCTTATGCTTATGACTCTCGGCGCTGGCCACGGCGACGAGGTTGTTCTGCGTGCCGAGGGCGACGGAGCCGAAGAGTCGGTCAACAAGCTCGCGGAGCTTCTCGAGACGGATCTCGACGCGCAGGCCTAAGTACCAACTACACCTCTGTTGGCTGATGAAGGGGGCATGCCGAGCGGCATACCCCCTTCGCTTCATTCAGCCCGTTAGAGTCCGAGTTCCTCAATGATGGGGAGCTTCGCACGCACGGCCCGTTTGCCTTCGGCGGCGGTCGGTGAGCACACCGCGAGACGAGCGAGTTCGCGCGCATCCGCCAGCGACACGGTCGACAAGACTTTCGCGACTGCTGGCAGCGATCGAGGCGTCATTGACAGGGAGTTCACACCGAGCCCCACGAGGACGACCGCGAGCGCGGGGTCGCCTGCTGCCTCACCGCATACGCCCACGGGCTTGTTCGCGCCGTCGCCGAAGGCTTCCGGGTCGCCACCCGCGACCCGCGCACCCGTCGCCGTTGCGCCCACGAGCGCGAGGACGGCAGGCTGCCACGGATCGTTGAGCTGCGCGAGGGAGCCGAGCATGCGGTCGGCAGCCATCGTGTATTGCGTGAGGTCGTTCGTGCCAATCGAAGCAAAGTCGGCGACGCCCATCAGGTGATCGCTTGTGAGGGCCGCGCTCGGAGTTTCGACCATGATGCCGGCGCGCTCCACGCCAGCGGAGCGTGCCATCGACACGAAATCTTCGGTGTCCTCGAGTGTCGAGATCATCGGTGCCATGACCCACGGCTCAGCGCTCGTCTCGCAGCTCGCTTTTGCGATTGCCTTCAGCTGGTTCTCGAGCACCGAGCGCTTCTCCCACGAGGTGCGATAGGCCCGGACGCCAAGCGCGGGGTTCGGCTCGTCGGCATCGGTCAAAAACGGAAGCGGCTTGTCGGCACCCGCGTCGAGTGTACGGATCACGACCTTCCTACCCGGAAAGTGCCGAAGCACCCCCGCATACGCCTCGGCCTGCTCCTCGATACTCGGCTCCTCGTCGCGGTCGAGGAAGCAGAACTCGGTTCGGAAGAGACCCACGCCGTCAGCATTGGCCTCGGCGGCTAAAGCCGCGTCCTTTTCGCCGCCCACATTGGCGAGCAGTGGAACGCGGGTACCGTCGAAAAGCTCCGCACCCCCGCCGGAGTATGTGAGCGGGTTTTTCACGAGCTCGTACCAGGTGGCGGAGAGTTCCCGCTCTCGGTCGCCGAACTCACTGGTCACGGTGCCGGCGGCACCATCCACGTACACGACCGTTCCCGGCTCGATGCTCTCGACGCCTTTCGCGGCGACAACGGCAGGAATCCCAAGCTGGCGCGCGAGAATCGCGGTGTGCGACTGCGGCCCACCGTCGGAGGTGATAAGCGCCGAAACGATGGTCGGGTCGAGGGTTGCTGTGTCGGCGGGGGCGAGATCGATCGCGGCGAGTACGAAGCGCTCGGTCGAGAACGGGATGCCGGGCGCCTGTTCGCCGCGGAGGTGGGCGACGATGCGAGCGCGCACATCCTTAACGTCGGCAACGCGCTCGGCCATGTAGCCGCCGAGGCCCTCAAGCATCGTGGCGACCTGCTCGCCGGCTTCCCACACGGCGCGTTCGGCGCTCATACCGGCGGTGCGTACAAGCTGCTCCGCGCTCGTTGTGAGCGTTGGATCCGCCGCCATTTGCGCTGTCGCCTCGAGAACGGCTTTGCCGTCGCCACTCGCTCTTTCCGCGCGCGCTTCAAGATCTGCTTTGACCGCCGCAGCTGACTGTGAGATGCGAGCAGCCTCAGCCTCGCGCGCTTCACCCTCTGGGAGCGTCTTTCCGGCCTCGGGTTCGGTCACGGGAGGGGCCATAACCTTGACCGGATCGATCACGCGGCCGGCGCTTACGGCGACGCCTCGGTATGTCGTCACACTATCTCCCTCTTACGCCCTAGGCGGACGCGGTCTCTACTCTCTACTGGCGATGTCACCTCATCGTAATCACGCTGACGCGCCGCGCCCGCGCGATCACGGCACTTACAACATTCCAACCGCTCGGATTGGATCGCGGGGCCCAGTGCGACTACAATAGGGCCGCCGCATCGCGGCACTCGGCAACGACGCCCCTGTTGTTTAAAGGAGAACAGCAATGATCGCACGGAGGACTTTCCTCACTCTCACGTCCGCTGGTATTGCGCTTGGCGCGCTCGCAGCATGTTCCAACTCCTCCGGTGGCGGTTCCGCTGGCGGGGCCGACTCTGTCGAGGTTTTCACGTGGTGGGCTCAGGGCTCGGAGAAAGCGGGCCTCGACGCTCTCGTCAAGGTATTCAACGAGCAAAACCCCAAGATCAAGTTCGTCAATGGCTCCGTCGCGGGTGGCGCGGGCAGTGCCGCAAAGGACATGCTCCAGTCGCGCCTGCAGACCAAGAATCCGCCCGACACTTTCCAGGCGCACGCGGGTGGCGAGCTGACCGATTACATCAATGCTGGCCAGATCGAAGACGTCTCTGGACTCTACGACGAATTCGACCTGCGCAAGGCCTTCCCTGACAGCCTCGTCGAGCTCCTCACGGTGGATGGCAAGATCTACTCTGTGCCGTCCAACATTCACCGTTCGAACGTCGTGTGGGCATCGGCAGCCGTGCTCGAAAAGGCCGGTATTGACCCGAAGGCTGTCCCCGAGACGTTCGATGCCTGGCTCGCCGACCTCGAAAAGGCCAAGGCTGCGGGTGTCACCGCGCTTTCTCTCGCGGCACCGTGGACGCAGGTCAACCTGCTTGAAGCAGTGCTCATGTCCCACCTCGGCGCGGACGCCTACAACGGCCTGTTCGACGGCTCGACCGACTGGGCAGGTGCGGAGGTCGCCATGGCGATCGCGGCGTTCGAGAAGCTCGTGAGCTACACCAACTCCGACCGAGATTCGCTCGATTGGCCCGAAGCGACAGCCCTCGTGATCGACGAGAAGGCCGCCTACAACGTCATGGGTGACTGGGCCGTTGCAGCATTCCAAGAAGCCGGCAAGGAAGACATGAAGGACTATGTCTACTTCGAGGTGCCCTCGGCCGCCTCTGGCGACAAGATCTTCGGTTTCCTCGCGGACTCCTTCACCCTGCCCGTGGGCGCACCGCACGCCGACAATGCGAAGGCGTGGCTCAAGACCATCTCGTCGGTCGAAGGCCAGGAAGCCTTCAATCTCGCCAAGGGCTCGATCCCTGCGCGCACCGACGCTGATGTCTCGAAGTTCCCGGCGTATCAGCAATCCGCGCTCGAGTCCTTCGCAGACGACAAGATCTGCGCCTCGATCGCCCACGGTGCGGCAACGTCGGTCGCGTGGCTCAACGCCATTTCCGACGCAACGAGCAAGTTCACCTCCGGCGCGACCGACGCCAAGGCGTTCCAGGCCGAGCTCGTTTCCGCCGCCGAATCGAACATGAAGAAGTAAGCTCCGCTTTCACATCGGTTTCGGGGCCGGGAATCTCATTTCCGACGCTCGCCCGGCCCCCACCGATGCCACTTCCACCCTAGGACCAGGCATGAAAAAGTATGCGGCGCCCCTGCTGCTCATCTCGCCTTCGCTCATTCTCGTGGGGATCTTCGTCTACGTGCTTATGGCGCAGAACGTGTGGACCTCTCTCACTGACAACCACACGGCAGCGCAAGCGAACGGCGTGCAACCCAGTAAGTTCGTTGGCCTCGATAACTACATCGCTCTTCTCTCGAGCCCCGATTTTCGCCACTCACTCATGAACCTCGTGATTTTCACGGTGGTGTTCTTGGGTGGCGCGATGATCACCGGGTTCGTGTGGGCGTGGCTTCTCGATCGCCCCATCAAAGGTGGTCGAGTGTTCCAAACCATCTACCTTTTCCCAATGGCTGTGTCCTTCGTGGCCTCGGGCGTGGTGTGGCGCTGGCTCCTCAACTCCAACCAGGGCGAGAGTGCAAGTGGGCTTAACCGCCTCTTTCAGATGGTGGGACTCGGCTTTCTCCAAAACCCTTGGTGGAACAACATCACGTGGGGCATCGCCGCGATTGCCCTTCCGGCGATTTGGCAGCTGAGCGGCTATGTCATGGCGCTTTTTCTCGCCGGCTTCCGCGGCGTTCCCGATGAGCTTCGCGAAGCGGGTCGCATGGACGGTGCGAGCGAGTGGCAAATCTACCGCCACGTGATCTTCCCGCAGCTCACCCCCATCATCATGAGCGCTCTCGTGATTATCGCGCACATGAGCCTCAAGAGCTTCGACCTCATCATGTCGATCTCGAAACCCTCGAACTACCAAACCAAGATCCCCGCCGTGGACATGTTCGTGTTTAAGTCGAGCTTCGACTACGCGAACGCGGCTGCCGTCGGCACGATTCTTCTCATCATCGTGGGCGTCCTCATCGTTCCTTATCTCATTCAGCAACACAGGGAGCGTCAGTCGTGAACACCTCCTCGGTTTCCCCGTGGCGGTTCGCCCGCCTCACCCTTCTCCTCATCGGCGTCGTCCTCGTCCTGATTCCCGTCTATGTCCTCATCGTCACGAGCTTCAAAACGAGCGGCGATGCCTCGGCCGCCCGCGCGTGGGCGCTGCCGAGCGAGTGGACGCTTGAGAACTGGGCGGAAGCCTGGGAAACGCTCTCGCCTGCGATGGGACGTTCGTTTGCGATGGTCATTCCCTCGACGATCATCTCCTCGGCTCTCGGGTGCATGAACGGCTTTGTGCTGTCTCGCTGGCGTTTCCCCGGGGCGGATGTCGTATTCACGTTCCTCCTGTTTGGCATGTTCCTGCCCTATCAGGCCGTGATGATCCCCCTGCTCTCGCTCGTGCTTGCTCTGCCCATCGACTCGGGCGTTCCCTCGCTTATTCTCGTGCACGTCGTGTTCGGTATCCCGATCTGCACGCTCATCTTCCGCAACTACTTCGAGACGGTTCCCGAGTCGCTCATCGAAGCCGCCAAGGTTGATGGCGCGGGGATGCTCCGCACGTTCTGGTCCGTTGCGCTGCCCATCTCGATTCCCGGTTTCGTGGTGGTCATGATCTGGCAGTTCACGAACGCGTGGAACGACTTCCTGTTCGCGGTGTTCTTCGCGACCCCGATGAACGGCCCGGTGACTCTCGCGCTCAACAACCTCGCCAACGGCGCGCTGCTAACCAACTACGGGGTGTCGATGGCGGGCGCACTTCTTGCTTCGGCTCCCACCCTCGTCGTGTACATCCTGCTGTCGAAGTACTTCATTTCGGGCATGATGAGCGGCTCCGTGAAGGGCTAAGAGCAGGGCCACCGCGAAAGAGTAGGCATCGCGGGTACGCGCGGGGACCGTCGGACCGCAACGGTCCTGGAAACTCACCCGCTCGTGCCCTAAAATGTCGAGGGCTGCACATGCAGGTCGTATGCCACCGGCCCCCTCGTTTTCTCATCTCATCGCAGGAGGCTCGCATGGCACGCACGCAAGGTTTTGATCCCGAAAAATACATCGAGCTGCAGTCGAAGCACATCGCCGAAAGGCGCGCTCAGATCGGCGGGAAGCTCTACCTCGAGATGGGCGGCAAGCTTTTCGACGACCTGCACGCTTCGAGGGTTCTTCCCGGGTTCACACCGGATAACAAGATCGCGATGCTGTATGAGCTGAAGGATGAGCTCGAGATCCTTATCGCCATCAACGCCCACGATATTGAACACGACAAGATGCGCGCCGACCTTGGTATCACGTATGAGGAGGACGTTCTGCGCCTCGTGGATGTGTTCCGCGAGCGCGGTTTCCTCGTCAACACGATCGTGCTCACGCAAATGGACGATCGTAACGAGGCGGCGTCGCAGTTTAAAACTCGCATGGAGCGGCTCGGTTTGACGGTCGTGCGCCACCGCACGATCAAGGGCTACCCGGACCCGACCCTCGTCGTGTCCGAGGAGGGGCTTGGTCAAAACGAGTGGGCGAAAACCGAGCGCGACCTCATTATCGTGACGGCGCCGGGGCCGGGATCGGGCAAACTCGCGACGTGCCTGTCGCAGATTTATCACGACCACAAGCGTGGAATCGCCTCGAGCTACGCGAAATTTGAGACGTTCCCGATCTGGAACCTTCCGCTTGAACACCCCGTGAACCTCGCCTACGAGGCGGCAACGGCGGATCTCGACGACGTCAACCTCATCGACCCGTTCCATCTCGAAACGTACGGTGAAAAGGCCGTCAACTACAACCGCGATATCGAAGCGTTCCCCCTGCTCAGGATCCTCCTCGAACGCATCCTCGGGCAGTGCCCTTACGCTTCTCCGACCGACATGGGCGTGAACATGGCCGGGTACGCGATCACCGACGACGACGCCTGCCGCGAGGCCGCGACGCAAGAGGTTGTGCGCCGCTACTTCAAGGCCCGTGTTTCCGAAAAAAAGCTCGAACTTCCCCCGCTCGAGTCGCAGCGCATCAAGCTCGTGATGGCCAAGCTCGGCGTGGACGAAACGATTCGCCCCACAGTGAAGCCTGCTCTCGCCCTCGCCGAAAAAACCGGCGGGCCTGCTTCGTGCCTCGAGCTTTCCGACGGCACCCTCATTACAGGCAAGACCTCAGACCTGCTCGGTGCTTCCGCGGCCATGCTTCTCAACGCGCTCAAGCATCTCGCGGGGATCCCGGAGGACGCCCTTTTGCTGTCGCCCGAGTCGATCAAGCCGATCCAGACTCTCAAGGTGGACCACTTGGGTTCGCGCAACCCGCGCCTGCACACCGACGAAGTGCTCATCGCCCTATCGGTCTCCGCGGGAAGCGACAAGAATGCAGCCGCCGCGCTCGCGCAGATTAAGAACCTGCGTGGCTGCGACGTGCACACGACGACAATTCTCGGCTCCGTCGACGAGTCCGTTTTCCGCTCGCTCGGGGTTCTCGTCACGAGCGAGCCCGCCTTCGGCAAGAAGACCCTCTTCCACAAATAGCTAGCAAATAACTAGGTGGGCCGGCTCTTCATGAGCCAGCCCACCCGCGCCATTGGGTCCATGTGCTCACATGGTGTTCACAATGAGTCCAATGTGGGTATAGAAGTTCATCGCGCCAAAGAGGCCCCAAGCGATGCCAGCAAGCGCAAGACTCCATCCTGCTACGACGGCAAGCGGCGTGAGTGCCCCCTTCTCGCAGATCTGTTTCGTGATGAACGGGAAACAAATCGCTCCAAAAGCCACGAGACCGAAGAGGACGGCAAGTGCGCCGTTTTCGAGCATAGGCATGCTTGCGAACGCGCCTGAGATAGGCTCTTGTGGGGGTGCTGCAAAGAGCTGGTACACAAGACCCGCAAGTGCAATACCAATCAATGCAAGTCCGAGGAGCACGGTGAAGAAGCCGACCGGACTTGCAATGCGCGCGAGATGCACGAGAGGGTTCGGGGCGTCGAGGACGCTATCGCGGCGACGCCACAGGTAAAGTGAGGCGCCGAGAGCCAATGCACCGAGCGGAAGACAGGTTTCACCAAAGACGATGTTATCGAACGGAAAACCACCCTTCGCGAGCGGCCACGTGAGGATCATGTGCAATCCAGTCGTGAAAAGTATGAGCCCGAAGACACCGAAGGCGACGGCGTATCCATCAAGAAAAGTGGCAAGCTCGCGCCGCTGATCTGTATCTTCTGCGATTGCTCCGGACTGCAAGAACGTGCTTCGCTTCGCGAGACCCCGCACGAAAAGCACGAGTGCCAGAAGGGTAGCGCCTGCGGCAACGGCCATAATCGTGTTGTAAGTAGGCATCGACGTCCAGTCGATGAGCCCGGGACTACTTTCACCGGTGAAAAATGTTCCCATTGGACCTCCTTGGAGCGTGGATTTTGCTCAAAACTAGCACCCGCCTGCAGGTTTTTCACGTAAAGACGTTTCGAACGAGGCGACTGGTCCGTCCAACAGGCGGCCAATCATAGATATCGCATCAAATATCAATGCTTACGAAAGTCTTCTGCACGTGAGGTGCAGGAGCAAAAACGCTTTCATTTATTCTTGTGGCATGCAACCACCAATGGGTCAACCCAATCCCCCCTCTGCATCCCCCGCACGCACGAACAACACGCTTCTGTGGACGCTGCTCGGATGCGGCTGCACGTTCGTTGTGCTCGCAGCACTCGTGGGCGCCGGGGTTCTTGCCTTCATGTTTTTGGGCGATAAGGGCGAGCAAACGTCGGAACCCTCCCCCGACACGTCGACCTCCCAGGATGCAACCCCCGCGTCGGGAGAACCCGAGCACGTGGGCGATACCCACCTCACTTATTCCGAAGCCCGCGGGGTCGACCCCGACCACGACTACGTTGTGCGAGCCCGCTACGAAGATGAAAGCGGCGGTGGCTACGAAATCGGTATCGAAAACGACCCGGACCGCACGTTCGAAGAGGACACCGCCGGCCTCACAAATTCGCAAACCATTGGAAATTGGGTGTGTGGAACGCAGTATGAGATGAACGTGTGTATGGCCGACGACGAACGCGGCCGAGTGCTGCTCGTGCCTCTCGATACCGATGCCAATCTCAACGACATTGCGGCATGGGGCGATGAGTTTATGAAGCAACTCAAATAGCCGAAGTAGATCTCGCCCCGCACACCGCGCCGTAGATTAACGGAAGCCCTAGTACTCCTTCGGTGTGATGTGTAATACTGACGAACGGCACAGCGTTACAGTCAGCTGCGCTATCCCTTGTGCGCGTGCGCACACCGCCCCACCCGATGAGGACCCCGCACATGTCGAACAACCAGTGGAATCAGGCTCCAACCAATCACGGTGCGGTGCAGGGGCAGCCCGCTATGGGATACCCGGGCGCTATGCCACAGCAAAAAAAGAGCAATACCGGCCTATGGGTCGGCTTCGGCTGCGGTTGTCTCTTGCTCCTCGCTCTCCTCATCGGTGTCATCGTGCTCGCAGTGATGCTCATGGGCGGGGACGATTCGAAGGAATCGAAAGACGGTGGCACGACGACATCGGCTGCAGCACCGGCACCCGGCCAGAACAGCGGCGGCGGCGACAACCCAGCGCCCAACCCCGCTCCCAACGGCGGCGGCGACAACCCGGCGCCCGATCCCGATCCCGCCCCCAACGGCGGCGGTGACCAACCAGCTCCCAATCCCGCGCCAAACGGCGGTGATGCTAATGTGCCCCAGCAGGTTGGCGACTACACCCTGAGCGAAGTCGCAACAGACAACGTTGTCGGCGCCGACTACGGCGCCGTCTATACTTCCTCAACCGGCCAAATCACCGTCTCCGGTGCTGAGAACCCCATCGCAACGATCGAAGAAGAGAAAGACATGATGACCATGGGCGGAAGCGCCCAGGAGATCAGCGGCTGGACGTGCGGCCCCTTCTATGGGGGTGCGTCGGGCAACGAAAGCGTCTGCGTGAAGTCCACTAATGGTACGAACGTCATCAAGGTTATTGGCAGTGCGGACGCGCAAACCCTCGCGAACTTCGGTGAACAGTTCGTCAGCGCGGGTGGCGCAAGCTGATGGCGCAGCCCTCGCCATACGGCGGCCCCCCTGCCGGAATTACGCACGAGAAGAAAAGTAAGACCGGCCTGTGGGTTGGCCTCGGCTGCGGCTGCATCGTGCTGCTCGCCCTCATCGTCGGCGGCATCATCCTCGCGTTCGCGCTCATGAGCGGGGATGATTCGAAGGAATCGGGCGGCGGCGACACGACCACGTCGTCAGAGGCTTCCGATCCGAAACCCAAAAACAACGAGCAAAGCGATCCCGCGCCGGCACCACCAAGCGATGGGGATGGGGACAGTCAAAGCCCGAATCCTGCACCTGCGCCGGTCCCCGAACCCCACGACGGCGCCAGCCCAGTCGAAGCACGCGGCGGCGAACCCCAGAAGGTCGGAGACGCCGTGCTCGTCAACTCCGGGGAGCCCCACCAAGCCCCTCAAAACTTTGACTTCCACTCCATCTACCAAATGCCCGACGGCACCCAGATCGAAGTTGGAGTCGGCAAGAACACCGACCGTAACGCAGAGAGCGTTGCGAAGACCCTCCCTAACCCCCAAAAAATCGGCAAATGGACATGTGCCGTGGAAGAGTCCAGCTCACTTACCGGCTGCATCACACAAGACGCCACTCACGGCTACGTGGCGATTGGAGCCAAGACGCTCGCCCCCAACGAACTCGCAGCATGGGGCGACGAACTCCTTGGAGCATTGAATGAACAACAATAGTTGGCAGCAGACCCCCGATCCTCGCGCAGAACCAACCGAGTACCAGGCTGGAAGTCCTTACCAAGTACCACAGGGCGGCACTCCAATGACCCCACCGGGGCCGGTACCTCCGAAAAAGAAAAACAGGATGGTTCTGTGGGTCGCGATCGGGATGGGCGTCGCGTTCGTGCTCCTTCTCATCGCCGGTGGAATTCTCGCCTTCATGCTCATGAACAATAAAGACCAGAAAGCGTCGGACTCCAAGGACGACACCACCACAAGCGCACCTGCACCTGCCCCGAAAGCCAAGCCCCCGGCAAGCGACGGCGGCGGAACTAACCCTGCACCGAAACCGAACCCGGCTCCAGCCCCCGGACCGAACCCGGCACCACAGCCGAACCCGGCTCCTGATCCCGGACCGCAACCGGCTCCGGCCCCAGGACCGAACGATCCCGCAAATCCAGCGCCGCAGCCGGCACCGGGTCCACACGGGCCGGAGCCCGCGCCGGGTCCGAACACTGGCGGCGGCTACGTCCCCCCGAATCAAGTGGGAGATTTCCATGTCAACGATAACCTGCCGAAGTACGAATTCGGTGACGTTGAGAAAACGTACTCCTCGCCCAACAGCCAAGCAACATTCGCGGTCGACGTGTTTAACGATGCCGAAACAGGGAAACTCTTCGTCCAAGATATTGACGCCACCGGTCAGCAGATCGGGAACTGGAAGTGCCAGGAAGATGCCTTCGCCCAAAGCGGTGGCGAATGCTATGCACAAGGCCCCGGCGGCACAATCGTGCTCATCTTGGCCTCCAACGTGAAAGACCTCAACGAGATCGCCCAGTTCGGTGATCAACTTGCGACCGCAGGACCGGGTGAGGTCATCGAATGAGCGGGTATATCTCAGCCGCTCCACCGCGACGCTCCCGTATCAACCTGTGGCTCGGTACCAGCTTCGCCGCGTTGTTTCTCGTGCTGATCCTCACAAGCGGTGGTCTCGTGTGGGCTTTCACTGCTCAACGCGGCGGCGATGGCACGGAAGCATCAGCACCGGTGAAAGCTCAAAGTGACGAGTCAGCGTCGGAGGCAACGGCAACCCCCGTTGGCGGAACAGTTCACCCTCAGGCCGAGTCCAAGGCCGGCGAGCCCGTAGCCGTGTGGTCCACGACCCTCGTAGACTCCGCCCCGCCCGGTCAGAGCGCGAATGGGTTCGACATCGATGCCACTTACGAACACCCAAATGGGAGCGTCTACGTCGTGGGTGTAAAAACCCACGATGACGGCTCGGGGCAAACGCTTCTCGACTCGCTGGCGGGCCCGAAAATGCTAGGGCAGTTCGAGTGCGGGCCCTTCAAAGATGGCGAAGGAACCGGATGCGTGGCAACCGTGGAAGGCATCGGTTTGGTCGCCGTGCGTTATACAGACCAGCGCAGCATGGTCACCATTTCGCTGTGGTGTGACGCCTTCGTGAACGAAATGCGCAAGGCCAAGCCACAAGAGGGGTAGTTCCGACGCTTGCCGCACAACATCGACCACTACGTCAACACGCATCGCGTTATATGCGAAGCCCAGGCAAGGCTGACGGGAGTCCACTCGACCTCGCCGTTCGGTTCTTTGTTCTCCCAGCGCAAACTCGACGCGGCCACCTCTAGGCCTCCTTCGGTGTGATGTGTAATACTGACTGGCGCCTGCGCCTACATTGGCGTCTGCGACACGTCCCATCCGCTCTCGCGCTTTCGCGACTCAGTACAGCAGGAAGACATCGAACATGAGCAACCCCGAATGGCAACCAGGAGCTGCTTCGAGTGCAAATCCGAACGGCAACCAAGGCTACGACCAGCAGCCCTCATACGCTCAGGGCAGCTTCCAAGGGCAATACAACCAGCCCACGGGATACCCCGTGAGCAGCATGCCGCCGCAGAAAAAGAGCAAAGCTGGCCTATGGGTTGGAATCGGCTGTGGTGCTCTCCTTCTTCTCGCGCTCCTGGTCGGTGGAGGTGTTCTCGCGTTCACGCTCCTCAGCGGCGACGACAAAAAAGAGGTTCCTGCCTCAGAAGTGAGCTCCGCGGAAAAGGACCTCAAAGGCAAGGACGACAAGGGGAACAAGAATAAAAACGGGGGTTCAGCTCCTGCTCCGAATCCCGCACCTGGTGGAAACAGTGGCGACAGCCCTCAACCCGGCGACGGTAAGAATATCCCCCAGCCGATGCCCCAACCTGGCGCCGGGGGCAACGACCCGCAACCCGGGGACGGCGGGAATAGCCCTCAGCCGGGACAAGGCGGAGGAGAAGCTCCGCAGCCCGGCGGCGGAGGCGAAGCACCAAAGGGGAACCTGCCCCAGCAGGTTGGCTCGACAAGCCTCGACCCCTCGTTCGGCGATGCCGGAATCGGCGACGTTGGCGGAACCTACGTCTCTCAGGATATGACTCTTGTCTATATCGCTTCGATCATCAATGACAAAGACACCCAAGACATGTTCACAAAGTACGGAAGTGGAGAAAAGAAGACCGTAGGCAGCTGGACATGCGAATCCAAAACCACGAATAGTCATACGTGCTACAAACAGAACTCTTCCGGCGCACTCGTCTATATCATCGGTGCAAACGCCGGAGCGCTGAGTCCCGAAGACGTTACCGCCTGGGGCGACGAGTTCATTTCGAAGATGGGATAGACATTCTCGCCTGGACTTCCCACTCCTCAAAAACGACAACAAAAGTGCAAGAACCCTTCGTAAGGTAATTGCAAACTACTCAGCGGCTCCGCCAGCGCATTTAGCCCATGCCATCCCGCCCGAAGGCGGCGATGATCTCGATAAAGGCGAAAACCTCGCGGAGCCGCACGAGTCCAATGGCATGATTCCGTCGGAGCGTAGCAACACTTGAGCACAGACTCGGTGGCCAGACAGGCAGGGGCCGCTCCAGGACAAGATGCCGGCGAAGCTTCGGGCACCGGCTCCTGACTATCGCCTCACCTACAAAGCATCTAACACCGGCGAAAAGGTGGAGCAATCAGCTTTTCGCCTCGATGCCCTCGATCGACGGATACGTTCAGTGACCAAGCGAGCGAGAGCGCTCAGCTAGCTGCCTCTCTTCCCCATGCGGGCAGCGCGATCGGTAAACACACGGATGATGCAAGCATTCGCATGAAGGCAAAAGAAAACCCCGAACCTAAGCTCAGGGGTATTGGCTCCAAAAATTCGGGCGTTAAATGTGGGGAGCCCCGACCGTAGCGGCCGGGGCTCCACCCTCAAAGAATAGTTCGGCGGTGTCC
>OJXV01000052.1_pt1 | contig 41559 bp, 32 predicted proteins | sample 1600801 | NCBI WGS metagenome assembly OJXV01 (sample SAMN04436900, study PRJEB24849) | human gut metagenome | biome: human gut; feature: NICU; material: stool | host: Homo sapiens | place: USA: Saint Louis, MO | collected 2012-03-16 | reverse complement strand
GCTGCGGTTTTGGGCTGGCACCGTCGCGGATTATGAAGAATCTGGGCTCGGGGCGAGGTGTGAGGCTTGGAGTGCGGCGGTTTTTTCATGAAGTGAGTCGACCAAGGAGATAGCAAAAGAGATGGGCCAGGCGCGAGACAAGGACGCGGAACTGCCCGGCCCGAGAGGCCGGGCAGCCAGTGCCTACCCTTCGTAGGCTGCCTTCCTGGTCTGCACGGCTCGCAGACGCGCGAGATCGAGTTTCGAGCCGCGATCAAAATCGACGACGCCGTTCTTTTCCTGGAACACGTCGGTGAGCTGCGTGTAGCAGTAGCCGAACATGAGCGGGTTGGTCAGCAGAACGTTCGTCAGGGCCTCGAAACGCTCGTACACCTCTTCTTCGCTGCGAACCCTGTTGCCGTAACCCCACGACTCGGCCTGGTCTTGACCGGTAAATTCGGCGGCGCGGGCCTCTTGCTCGTTCCACCAGATGCCGCCGTACTCGGAGACGAAGAATGGCTGGCCCTCGTAGGGGACGGAGAAGTGACCGTCCGCGAACGGCATCTCGTTCGGGGCGAGCTCACGCCTGTTGACTTGCGGCTTTCCTTCGGCGAGTGGTGCCTGTTCGCGAGCGAATGCTTCCGGATCCTGCTCGTAGGAGTGCGAGTCATAGATATCGGCGCCGCGCACGCGGTGGCTGTAGCCCGAAGCGTCGATGACTGGGCGCGAGGGATCTGCGAGTTTTGTGGCGTTGTATATCGCGTGGGTGACGTCGTCGAGCACGGTGATGCGGTCGTGCAGTACCTGGTGTGTTTCATTGAGGGGGCACCAGCCGATGATGCTCGGGTGTGAGAAGTCGCGTTCGAGTGCCTCGATCCACTGCGCAACAAAGCTCGACGTGGGCTCCTGGTTGTAGCCGAGAGGACCTCGCCCGGATACGCCCCAGTCACCGAATTCGCCCCACACGAGGTAGCCATAGAGGTCGGAAAAGAACAGCATGCGTTCCTCAAACACCTTTTGATGTAAGCGAGCGCCGTTAAAGCCAGCAGCGAGGGCAATCTGGATGTCGGCGAGCATCGCCTCGTCGGAGGGTGCGGTCATGAGGGTTTTTGCCCAGTACCCCTGGTCGAGCACGAGGCGCTGGAACACGCGCTCACCGTTGATGCGGAATTCGGTGCCCTCGAGGGCGGTTGAGCGCAGCCCAGCGTAGGAGTGTACTTCGTCGATCACGCTACCGTCGGAATCGAGTAGCCGCGCCATCACGCTGTACAGTTCCGGCTCGCCAGCCGCCCAGATCCGCACGTGCTCCTCGGGAATGGCGACGCGCACGCGTGGCGCGAGGTCAAGGTCTGCGCGGGCGCTTGCGGTGGCCAGGGGGGCACCTTCGGGGGTTCCGACGGTGACTTCGACTCGTGTGCCCTTCGTGTTGTGGGTGAGCGGCAGCGTGATGTCGAAGGAGCGGTCGGCGAGTGATGGCGTGGTGCGAACGGCCCGGATGGCGTGCGCGGGCACTCCCTCGAGCCACACCGTTTGCCAGATGCCGGTTGTGCGCGTGTATTGGCAGTGCGTGGAGTCGTGCCACGTGGCTTGTTTGCCTCGGGCCTGGGCATCCCAGCGGGAGTCGCGAGCGCGCACGACGATCGTTGCCGTGTCGCCGGGACGCACGACGCCGCGGAGGTTTGCGTGGAAGGGGGTGAAGCCGCCGCGGTGGCGAGCAACTTCAACGCCGTTGACCCACACCGTCGCATCGTGGTCGACGGCACCGAAGTGGAGGACGGGGACGAGAGGTTCGCCGGCGGGACCGTCGGCCCACTCGGCTGGGATTTCTATCTCGCGGCGGTACCAGACGGCTTCCATGAAGTCGGTGTGCTCGATGCCGGAAGCTTCCGATTCGGGCGCGAATGGGACGAGGATCGAGCCTTCAAGGGGGCGGTCGAGAAGACCGCGCTCGCGGCCCGTGTCGCCGGCGTCGATCTCGAATTCCCACGTGCCGTTGAGGTTGAGCCACGTGGGGCGGTGGCACTGGGGGCGCGGGTGTTCGGGCTTGGGGACGTCGGTCGCGGCGGAGAGGGGAGCGTCGAGGAGGCTCGCGAGGTGCTCGGCTCGTTCAGCGAGTGCCTTCAGCTCGGGGACTGCGGCGAATTCGGGAAGGAGTGGCATTCTGGATTCCTCACGTCGTCGTGTGTTCTGATGGGGCCCAGTCAATCACGGCAACACGCAAAATTGCAACGTGAGAAAAACGCTGGATCAGTCATCGAGGGTGGAAGCGCGGGTCACGAGCGTGTGTGGCACGAGGAATGTCGAGCCCGACCCGAGCGCGGTGACCTCGGCGGCTTCCGTGCCTTCTGCGAAGGAATCATCGCCGAGAGCCGCGAACAGCGCCGCCGATACGAGGCACTCGAGGTCCGGTGCGACTGAGGTGAGCGGAGGAGTGGCGTGTGCCGATTCCGGAATGTCGTCCCAACCGGTCACGAGGACATCGGTGCCGATTGAGAGACCGGCCTCTCTCAGAGCTTCGCAGGCGCCGAGGGCAAGCAAGTCGTTCCCGCCCACGATGGCGTCGAACGGAAGGGTCTTCGCGCTACCTGAACCTGAAATGAGGGCCTTCACCTGCGCGTACCCTTCGCGTCGCGTCCATTCGGTGGTGTGGATCAAAAGCTGATCGGCGGGGGAGATTCCCGCGAATCGGCAAGCTGCGCGAAAGCCTGTGAGTCGCTCTGCTCCCGTGGAAGCAACGCCTTCCTGGGCGCCGAGAAACAGGGGGCGCGTGGCGCCACGCTCGATTATGTGTCGCACGACGTCGACCGCGCTCGCGGTGTTGTCGATGCTCACGTGGTGAATGCTGCCGTGGTCGGCAACCGCTTCTCCCAGGACGACCGTGGGAAGCGGCGAATGCTCGGCGAGTTCGCGAACAGTCTCGGGAAGAAGTGGGGCCATGATGAGCGCACCGAAAGAACGTTTAGCGAGGCCGCGCGCGTATCGGCGTTCAATGTCGGCGTGCTCGCCCGTGAGCTCGATGCTCACGCTGTAGCCCGCACGTGCCGCGACGTTGTGGAACGTCTCCGCAAGGCGCGCAAAATACGGATTGAGCAGGTGGGGGATCACGAGCGCTACCGTGCGGGTAGCCTTGCCGCGAATCTCTCGCGCCGACTCGTTTGGCACGTAGCCGAGTTCGTCGATCGCCGCGAGAACCTTGTCGCGCGTCGCGGGCTTCACAACGGGGCGGTTGTTGACGACGTTGGAAACGGTCTTCCACGACACGCCGGCGCGAGCGGCGACGTCCTTGATGCTTGCGCGCTTGTACGGCTCAGACTCGTTCATGGGGCCCCCTTTCCGGACATGAGAAGTGATTTCAGTGTAGGGCCAGTAGGCGTCGGACCACGTGTGCGCCCCTCTCGCACAGCGCGAATTGCCCGCGTTCGGGAGTTGACGTGAACTCGATCGCGGTGGCAGAATCTCACGTGAGAATCAAAGGTGAGTTACACCGCACACCTGTCAACGATGACGAGGAAGGTGAAGCGCCATGCCAAGCGCGCACAACAATCACACCCCGCCGGGGCTCAGTCGCCGGTCACTCCTTGCGGGTTTTGGCGCCGGCGCACTCGGGCTTGGGCTTGCCGGATGCGGAGCCGCGCAAGCGGATCCCTCCAAGGTTGCCGTGTGGGATCTCTTCAGCGGTGCCGACGGTGAAAAAACTCGCGGCATGATCGCTGAGGTCGTCGAGGAAAACCCCGGCTTAAATGTTGAGCCCACGACCCTCAGCTGGGGAAACCCCTACTACACGAAGCTCGCGATGGCCGCCGCATCGAGCGCGCCGCCGAGCACAGCAATCATGCACGTGAGCCGCGTCGCCGGCTTCGCGCCGGGCGGCCTTATCGAACCGTGGGACATGAGCCTGTTCGAAGAATTCGACGTCTCGACCGACACGTTCACCAAGGCCCTTTTGGAGGCGTGCCAGTACGACGGCAAACAGTACGCAGTCCCGCTCGACACGCACCCCTTCATCAGCTTCTTTGATCGGGACGTTGCGGAAAAAGCCGGGGTACTCGAGTCCGACGGTACCCTCGCGATCGACTCGCCCGAAGCGCTCCAGGAAGTCGGCACCAAGCTCGGCGAAGTGACTGGCGGGCCCGGAATCGCGTTCGGCTATCAGCTCGACACCGCGCAAGCGTGGCGGCTCTTTTGGGGTCTGTTCCACCAGACCGGTGGTGAGTACAGTTTCGAGCCGGGTGAAAAGGCCGACATGGACATCGGCGCCGCCGCGCGCGTCGTTGCCGCGGTGAACTCGTGGATGGACGACAAGTGCATGGCGTCCTCGCAGGACTATCCGGGCGCGCTTTCCGCCTTCAACGGTGGGCGCAACGCCATGATTCTCTCCGGCGTGTGGGAGCTCAATGGGTTCAAGGAAAGCGTCAAGTCGCTTGCGGGCGCACCTATGCCGACGATGTTCGGCACCCCCGCGAACTACGCCGACTCCCACACCTACGTGTTCCCGAAGAACCGCCGCATGACCGACGAGCTCAGGCGCAGCACTTACCTTTTCGTGTCGTCGATGCTCAAGAAAGGTGACCAGTGGGGCGCCGCCGGGCACATTCCCGGTTACCTCCCGTCGCAAGAGGAGCCCGCCTACCGCGAGCTCGAGATTCAAAACCAGTACAAGGATGCTGCCGAGACCGTCGTCGTGGACCCGAAAGTGTGGTTCGCGGGTGCTGGTTCCGATTTCCAAAACCGCGTGTGCCAGCGGCTTATCGAGGGCTTTCGCGGAAGCGTCGAACCGCAGCGGGCGATCGAGGGAATGCTCGACGTCATCAGCGGCATCGCTATGCAACCCAACCCCACCGAATAAGGAGGTCACGCCATGAATGAACGCGCACGCTTCACCTCCCGCGGTGCGGGATGGTTCGCCCTTCCCTACATGATTCTTTTTATTCTCTTCCTCATCGCCCCCATCGTGTGGGGCCTGTGGATGAGCTTCACCGACCAGTCGCTTGCGTCGACGAACAGTGGTTTCGCGGGGATCGATAACTACCTCGAGGCTTTCACGAGCGCCGACATGTACTCGAGCCTCTTGAACACGCTGTTCTTTACGCTCATTTCTTCAGTTCCGCTCGTCATTCTCTCGTTTGTGCTCGCCTACCTCGTTGTCACGGGTCTCCCGGGCCAGTGGCTGTGGCGCCTCACGTTCTTCGCGCCGTACCTTCTGCCCGTGTCCGTGGTGACCGCGATGTGGGGAATGATGTTCGCCAATGACTTCGGGTTCATCAACGGCATCCTCGTGCATTGTGGAATTGACCAGATTGGCTGGCTTAGCGAAAAGCAGGTTGCGATGTGGTCGATCGCGCTCACGACCGTGTGGTGGACGATCGGCTTCAACTTCCTGCTGTATCTCTCGGCCCTCCAGAACATTCCCGACACGGTGTACGAAGCCGCGCAGGTGGATGGCGCGGACGCGTGGCGCCGCCTGAGGTCAGTGACGCTGCCGATGATGCGCCCCACGACGGTGCTCATCGTCCTGCTGCAGATCCTCGCCTCGCTCAAGGTCTTCGACCAGATCTTCCTCATGACGGCGGGCGGCCCCGACGGCGCCACTCGCTCAATCATTCAGTACATCTACGACCAGGGTTTCTCCGGCTACCGCGTCGGATACGCCTCGGCCGTGTCCTACATCTTCTTCGCGATGATCGTTGTCGTCTCACTCATCCAGGTAGCGATCACGAACCGTAACGCAAAGGAGCGTTAGACATGAGTACCGCAGTAACCACCCTCGAAACCCCGGCCAGGGACAGGCGTAGCTTGAAGACACGTGTGAGCCAGAAGCGTGAAGAGAACGCGCGCCAGCGCTCGCTGACCCTAGGCTCCTCAAAAGCGTCGCGTGTGATCGCGTTCGTTGCGCTCGCGTTCCTCGCTCTGTGCTGGGCGATCCCTATCCTGTTCGCCCTTCAGCTTTCGTTGAAAACGGAAAGCGATGCCTCGGCTGCACCGCTCACGTTCTGGCCGTCGCAAGGATGGACCTTCGACAACTACGCGAACGTCATCGCTGCGGGGGACATCCCGCTGTGGATCTGGAACTCGATCCTCGTTTCGGCGATCGTCACGATCATCACCCTCGTGACCTCCGTGCCCGCCGCCTACGTGTTCTCGCGCTACAACTTCCGTTTCAAGAAGCTGTGTTTCGCGCTCACGATCGCCGCGATCATGGTGCCGCCGCAGATTCTCATCGTGCCGCTGTTTGAGCAGATGAAGTTCATGCAGCTTTCGGACACTCTCGCGGGCGTCGTGCTCCCGCAGGTCGTCGCACCACTCATGGTGATTGTGCTTAAGAACTTCTTTGACCAGCTCCCGATCGAACTCGAAGAAGCTGCAAAGCTCGATGGTGCGTCGATGCTGCGCACCCTCACGTCGGTGATCCTTCCGCTTTCGCGCTCGATCATCGTTGCCGTGGGCATCTTCGTGTTCATCGGTTCATGGAACAACTTCCTGTGGCCGTTCATCATCACGAACTCGCCCGAGCTCATGACGATCCCCGTTGGCCTCGGCACCGTCAAGAATGCCTACGGTGTGCAGTACGCGCAGGGCATGGCGAGTGCCGTGATCGGCGCATTGCCGCTGCTCATCGTGTTCGTGCTCTTCCAGCGCCACATCGTGCGCGGTTTCGCCACGACGGGCATGGGTGGTCAGTAGAACGGTCAGTAGACTGGGTTGACGGTGAGGCGCTGGGGCCGCCCGGCGCTTCGAATTGAGCATCAACGAGGAGCAGCATGAGTCACGAAACGATGTCCCAGCATTCGACCGCCGCCGATGGTTCGGGGGATCGCAGTCTCGATCCGCGGCTTGCGGCAAAGGCGCGTGAACTTGCGGCGCAGGGCACGGTGCTTCTTCGCAATGATGGCGTGCTTCCCCTTGCCCCCGAGAGCCGCGTCGCGCTCTTTGGTCGCACGGCGAAGGACTGGCTCGCCGTTGGGTATGGCTCGGGCGGTGATGTGAACCCTCCGTACATCTCGAATCTCACGGATGCGCTGCGCGAATCGGCTGCTGTGAAGGTCGACGAGGAGCTCGCAGCGGCCTACGACCGCTTCAGCGAGGAGCAGCCCGCGGATCCGGGCACGGTGTGGGGCAAGTGGCCCACGCACTATCCGGAGCTCGAGCTCGCCGATGAACAGATTAGTGCCGCCGCGGGGCGCAACGATGTGGCCATTGTCGTGATCGGCCGCGCGGCGGGGGAGGACCGCGATGCGGAGCTCGCGCCCGGCTCCTACTTCCTCACTGAGCAGGAAGAATCTCTGATCGCGCGGGTCAGTTCCGCGTTTGAGCGCACGGTCGTGGTGATCGACGCCGGCAACGTCATGGACCTTTCGTGGGCGGAGCGCTACAGCATTTCGGCGCTCCTCATCGCGTGGGCGGGCGGTATGGAATCGGGCAGCGCCCTCGGCGAGGTTCTCACGGGCGTGCGCGAGCCCGGCGGGCGCCTCACCGCCTCGATCGCGCGCCGCTACGAGGACGCCCCAACCGCCACAAACTTCGGCGACCCCGACGTCACGAATTATGTCGAGGACGTCTTCGTGGGCTACCGCTACTACGAAACCTTCGCGCCCGAGGCCGCCCAATTCCATTTCGGCGAGGGTCTCGGCTACACGTCGTTCTCGCTCAGCTTCGGGGAGTTTAGTTCCGACGCCACCCGCGCCCGCATCGACGTCACGGCGAAAAACACGGGCGAGCGCGACGGCGATACTGTCGTGCAGGCCTACATCGAAACCCCAGACGGGAAGCTTTCCCAGCCCGCGCGTCGCCTCGCGGCCTTCTCCCGCACGGGCAGCGTTGCCGAGGGCGAGAGCGCCGCAGTGAGCCTCGAGGTGGACCTTCGCGACTTCGCCTCCTACGACGACTCCGGCGCGACCGGCTACCGCAGCGCCTACGTTCTTGAGCCCGGCACGTACCGCCTCCACGTTGGTCAGAGCGTGAAGGGCACCGAAGTTGCCGGGGAGATTGAAGTCGGCGAGCTTATCGTCGTGAAGCAGCTTGAAGAGGCCTCCTCGATCCAGAAGGGCTGCGGGTTCGACCGCATGGTTCTGAATCGCGGCGATGATGGCCGGGCAATCGTCGGATACGAAAAGACCCCCGAAGAGGAGCGGGACCTTGCCCGCCGCATTCTCGAAAGGCTGCCCGAGGAGCTCCCTGCGCCGGCTGAAGGTGGCAGCTTGCCCTCGTTTGAGGACGTGCGCGCCGGGAAGGTGAGCCTCGAGGATTTCGTGGCGACCGTCGGAACGGAGGATCTCATTGCCCTCGCCTACGGTGACACGACCATGGACAGCCCCCTTGGCGTGCGAGGTAATGCCGGTGCGCTCGGCGGCGTGACCGAGTTTCTGCGCGAGCGGGGTGTGGCGCCCGCGATCACGACCGATGGCCCCTCTGGCCTGCGTGTTTCCGCGTTTGCGTCGCTTCTGCCGTGCGGCACCGCGCTCGCCTCAACGTGGAACCCCGAGGGGGTGCGCGAACTTGCCGCGCTCCACGCTGAGGAGATGCTCGCCAAGAGCTCCGACATCCTGCTGAGCCCCGGCATGAACATCCAGCGCGACCCGCTGTGTGGCCGCAACTTCGAGTATTTCTCGGAGGATCCGCTGCTCACGGGCCTCATGGGCGCAGCCGTCGTGAGCGGCGTGCAGTCGAAGGGCGTTGCCGCGTGCCCCAAGCACTACGCCGCGAACAATCAGGAGCACAACCGCATCTACTCCGATTCGCGCGTCAGCGAGCGCGCACTGCGCGAGATTTACCTGCGCGGTTTCCAGATCATGGTCAAAGAATCGCAGCCGCAGACCATCATGACCTCGTACAACAAGATCAACGGAGTGTGGGGCCACTACAGCTACGACCTCGTCACGACGATCTTGCGCGGAGAGTTCGGCTTCGATGGCCTCGTGATGACCGACTGGTGGATGCGCATGGTGGAAGATCCGAATTTCCCGGCCCTTCGCGACAGCGCCTACCGCGTGCGCGGTGGCATCGACGTGCTCATGCCCGGCAGCAAGGAGCACGGTGGCGATACGTGCGATACGGGCGTGAAGGATTCGCTTGGTTCCGACGGCGGCCTCACCCTCGGCGAGCTTCAGCGCACGGCGCTTCACGTGCTTCGGTTCATCCTCGAGGCCAACCCTCAGGGGCACGCGACGAGCACCGAAAAGGGCCGCCGCAACCTCATGTAGGTGGCGGGGCGTCACTCTTCATGAAAATTCTGGGGCTGCAGCGCCTTTTCGGGCCTGCACGCTCTAGTTTTTTTCATGGACTGGCACGGAATAGGCGCAAGTCCCACGCGGCAGCGGTACAAACCCGGCACTACTTTGGCTCCAACCCAGCATTTCACCGGCGTTTTGGCCTGTTTTGTCGCCGTCACGTCGAAGTTGGCAGTGCATCCCAGATTGGGATTCACCTTGGTAGGCTGAAGGCATGACGGTGCAAATATCCTTGCGTCTTTCCGACGACCTCGTGGAGTTCCTTGACCGGAGCGTGTCGACAGGGATCGCCGGAAGCCGAGCCGATCTCGTGAGCCTCGCTCTCGAAAGGGAGAAGAGGCGGCAAGCGGCGCTTGTGGACGCTGCACTCGTGAAAGCGAAAGGCCCGCAGGATGATCTCGACTCCCTCGTGGAGTGGACCGCGCACCACGCCTCATTCGAGGACTGACGTGCGTGAAATCTGCCTTGCGAAGCTCGACAAGACCCGACCGGTTCTTGTGCTGACGCGAGAGGTCGCTCGAAGCGCGATGACCAAGGTGACAGTCGCGCCCATCACCTCGACGGTCAAAGGGCTCTCGAGCGAAGTGGAGCTGGGGGAGCGTAACGGCCTCGACCACCGCTCGGCCGCCTCCCTAGATAACGCGGTCACGATCCCTTCGTCGCTCCTCGGTCGCACCATTGGTTTCCTTCAGCCCGATCAGGAGCATGCGTTAGCGATTGCCGCGATCATGGCTTTCGACCTCGACGCGAGGCCCCTCGAGAGCTAAGCAGAAGCGCCGGTGGCACACTCCTTGCGTCACTCTCGATGAAAATTCCAGGGCTGCGGTTCCCTCCCAGGGGCTGCACGCTCTGGTTTTTTCATAAACTCGCACGGCATCGGCCCAGATCCCGCACGTAGGCTGAGAGGGTGAGTCCATGCGGGGCTCGCGCGAGATGAGGAGACTTCATGCCTGATATTGCCCTTCCCGCTGAACTCGTCGGCGAGCATTTCCGGATCACGCCGGTCACGCCGCGCGTGGTGCGCCTCGAGTATTCGCCGAGCGGCGCTTTCGAGGATCGCCCGTCGACCTTCGCGATCAATCGCGACGTGGTGCTTGATCCTTCGGAATACACGATCGGGGAGTACCAGGGCCGCCTCACTGTTGAAACGGAGAATTTTTACCTCGAATACGATCGCGGCCCGTTCTCGGCGAACGGCCTCAAAGTTGAGGTCAAGGGCGGCGTTTCGGCGTATCACTCGGTGTGGCGGTATGGGCAGGATCTGTCACTGCCCGCGGATCGCCAGCTCGCCCTGAACGGGGAGACCCAGCGCGCGCTTGACGGGAACCTCGGTGGCGCGGCCCGTACGCTCGATGTCGCCGACGGCAAGATCCCGCTCGAGCCGGGCGTGAACTCTGCGGTGGGGTATGCGGAGATCGACGATTCGAACTCGATGGTGTTTGATTCCGACGGTCGCCTGCGCGCCCGCGCCGCCGAGGACGGCAGCATCGATCTTTTCGTGTTCGCTGCGGGCCGCGACCACGTGGCCGCCGTGAAGGACTATTTCGCGATTAGCGGCCCTCAGCCGATCGTGCCGAAGTTCGCGCTTGGCAACTGGTGGTCGCGCTACCACCGCTATAGCGAGGAAAGCTACCTCGAGCTCATGGATGCGTTCCGCGCGGAGGATATTCCGTTCTCGGTGTCGGTGATCGACATGGATTGGCATCTCACCGACGTGGACCCGAAGTACGGTTCTGGTTGGACGGGGTACACGTGGAATCGTGACCTTTTCCCTGATCCGGAGCGTTTCCTCGAGGAGCTGCACAAGCGCGGCCTTCGCGTGACCCTCAACATTCACCCGGCCGATGGCGTGCGCGCATTCGAGGATGCGTATGAGGCGATGTGCGAGGCGCTCGGCAAGCCCGCCGATGGCACCGCCATCCCGTTCGACGTGAACAACGATGAGTTCATGGACGCCTACTTCGATGTACTGCACAAGCGGCTCGAGGATGAGGGCACAGATTTTTGGTGGATCGACTGGCAGTCGGGCCCGTATTCGAGCGTCGAGGGCGTGGACCCGCTGTGGGTGCTCAACCACGAGCATTTCACCCGCAGCGAGAGGTCGATCGAGCGCCCGCTCACGTTCTCGCGGTTTGCGGGCCCCGGCTCGCACCGTTACCCCGTGGGTTTCTCGGGTGATGCGATCGTGACGTGGGAGTCGCTCGCGTTCCAGCCGGGTTTCACGGCGGCCGCGGCGAACATCGGCTACGGCTGGTGGAGCCACGACATCGGCGGGCACATGGAGGGCTTTCGCGACAACGAGCTCGCGACCCGCTGGGTGCAGTTCGGTGTGTTCTCGCCGATCAACCGCCTGCACTCCTCGAATTCTCCGTTCGCCGTGAAGGAGCCGTGGAACTTCCCGGCCCCGCACGGTGAAATCCAGGCGGCGCATCTCCGCCTTCGTCACCGCCTCGTGCCGTACTTGCATTCGATGAATTACCGTGCCCACCACGAGGGCCGCTCGATCGTGGAGCCCGTGTATTTCGAGGCGCCGCAATATCCCACGTATCGCAACGACCAGGGGTATCTGTTCGGCTCCGAACTTCTCGTGGCCCCCATTACGCGCCCCGCTGCGAAGGACGTGGGCCGCGGCAGCGTCGAGCCGATCCTGCCCGGCGGCATGTGGTTCGATCTGTTCACCGAGCAGCGCTACGGGACCCCCGATTCGGGCGCGTTCACGCAGGAAATGTTCCGCCCACTCGGCTCGATTCCGGTTCTCGTGCGTGCCGGCGGCATCCTTCCGCTCACGCCCGCCGACGCTATCCCCGACAACATCGAGGACAACCCCGAGGTGCTCGAGCTCATCGTCGCTGCGGGTGGCGACGGCGAATTCACGCTCCACGAAGAGTGGAAGGCGGGCGACGATCTCGTGTGGAGCCACGTGCGCGTGGCCGTGCAGGCGTCGGACAACACCCTCACTCTCACCATCCCCGCGGACACTCCCGAGGTGGCGCGCGAGGCGCTCGAGCGGCGCGAGTGGCGCATTCGCTTACTCGGACATGACCCGGCTGGGTTCGGGGATCTGAAGGCGAGTGGGTCCGACGCTTCCTTCGCCCCCGGCGCTGAGAAACTGGCGGATGAACTGCGCGTTCGAAAGCTCAGCCCCGCCGATCGCCCCGCGCCGCATGCCTCGACGATCACCGTCACGGGCCTCACGGCCGGCACAGAAGCGACGCTCACGAGCGCCGGTTTTGGCACTGTTCTCGACGATACCGAGAAGGGCCGCGAGGTTCGCTACACGCGCCTGCGTGCCCTCGTGAACGAGGCCGAGATTGGCTTCACGCTCAAGCAGGCCATCGCCGGTGTTGCCGCGAAGCGCCCCGAGTCGCTCATGCGTGAGATTTCGGCGTTTGGCAAGGTGCCGTCGGGCCACTTGCCGCGCACGTTCGACTACGAGCAGGCGAGCCCCTCGCTTATCGCGGCCGTCGCGGAGATCTGGGGCTAAACCGCACCGGGTGCCCTTCCCGAGACGCCTCGAGCCCTCCCTTTCGCGCCGCTACGAGGTGGCGCGGGGGAGGGCTCTTACGGGCCGTGAAACCGGTTACGGCGACTCTAATTACAGAGAACTCTGAAGGCCGTGCGCGCGATAGAGCGCGAGCAGCTCGGGGAGCACCACCGCGGGATCCGGGTCGGAGCCAACGAGGCGGGCGCCCTCGGGCGTGAGCTTCGCGGTGAACCTCGTTGTGGGCGTGCCCCATTTGTAGTAAACGGGGATCTTGACGCTCTCGCCGCGCGCCGTGTGCGCGACGAGGGTGCGAAGACGTTTGCCGATGAGCTGGCCCGACTCCAAAGAGTTGATCTCGCTCCAGGGGAGGAACTTTCCCGTGCCCGGCAAAGACCGCATGAGAATCCCCTCTCGCGTGGCCCACACGCCTTGTTTGGTGAAAAGAATTAAACCGAACGTGAGGAACAGGATCAAGCCGCCGAACACGACCGCTTGAACGGCACGCTCAGCACCCGATGAGGGGTCTCCGAAGAGATTGATCATCACGAGTGTCACTGCAAACAGCACGGCGAAAAGCGCGCATGCTCCTCCATAGATCCACCGGAAGAAACGTGCGGGGCCAGAGGAGAGCAGAACGTCGCCGCGCTCTTTCTTGGGCGGGACGGGCCAGCGTGATGCCATTGGCGTGCTCCTTTGTAACAAGTGCGTCGGGGTCCAGTATGCCCGAGGCCATATTCGAGCGCATCGGCCTCTCGGCCTGGCTGGCCAGGCAGCATCCAGAGCTCATGGCGGGCCGCTGGTTCCTGGATCCTGCTCAGTGGCACTGCACCATGGTCTGGTCCGCGTACCTCGGCCTGCCGATTAGTCTGAACCAGGTCGACACCGTTCTTGACCTGCCGGTGCGCAAAGACAGTGCAGGTAAGAAACTGATTACCTGTTTTTGCACACCGGCCACACCCAGCGTTTTCAACCAGCGCGGGATGCGCAACCCGCCTGCAACCGACCCGGACGGGTTGGAGCAGTTCATCTCCTACAACCGCCGTGACGTCGAGGTGGAGCTCGCGATCCATGATCGGTTGGCCGACTTCCCGCTCCCAGCGTCCGAATGAAACACCTACGTCCTCGACCAGCGCGTCAACGACTCCGGCATCCGGCTCGACCAGGAGCTTGTGGATCACGCGGTGGTGTGCGACCGGCAGCACCGCGCCGCTACGCTGGCCGGGCTCAAGAACTCACGGGGCTGGAGAACCCGAACTCGCCGATCCAGCTCAAAGAGTGGCTCGCTGGTCATGGTGAGCCCCTGCAGTCACTGGCGAAGGACGAAGTCTCTGCCGCGCTTGATACAGCTACTGGTGAGGTGCGTGAAGTCCTCCAGTTGCGCGGGGAGCTCGCGAAGTCATCGGTGAAGAAGTGCGAGGCGATGCAGCATGTGGCAGGTCGTGATGGGCGCGGGCGCGGGTTTCTCCAGTTCTACGGGGCTGGGTGCACCGGCTGTTTCGCTGGCCGACTCGTCCAAGTCCAAAACCTGCCACTCAACTACCTCCCAGACCTGGCTCAGGCTCGCAGCCTCGTGCGGACCAGGGACTTTGATGCGGTCGAGCTGCTCTACGACTCTGTGCCCGACACCCTGTCTCAGCTAATCCGTACCGCCTTCATTCCCGCCGATGGTCAGCGGTTCGTGGTGGCCGACTTCTCCGCGATCGAGGCGCGGGCCATCGTCTGGCTTGCAGGCGAGACCACCACGCTTGGGGCCTTCCGAGACGGGAAGGATTTGTACTGCGAGACCGCGAGCCGCATGTTCGGAGTTCCCGTCGACAAGCACGGAGCCAGCGCCGAGCTGCGCCAGAAAGGAAAGATCGCAGTTCTCGCGTGTGGCTATCAAGGCGGCGTCGGCGCGCTAAAAGCCATGGAAGCCTTACAGATGGGGCTAGCTGAGCATGAGTTGTAGCCATTGGTGGACGCATGGCAAGCAGCCAACCCCAACATCGTCAACCTCTGGGCGACCGTCAACGCTGCAGCGATCGACACGATCTCTACCCGTCAGCCCACTCGCATCGGGGTACTGGCGTTCACGGTGGAGTACGGGATCTTCTTCATCGAGCTGCCACCCGGGCGCAGGCTCGCCTATGTCAAGCCTCGGCTGGGTGAGAACCGCTTCGGCGGCACCTCGATCCTCTACGACGGCACGGGTTCCAGACGGAAATGGGGCACCCTGGGGACCTATGGTGGCAAGCTCACTGAGAGCATTGTGCAAGCCATTGCCCGCGACCTGCTCGTCTACGGCATGCACCAGGAGGCTAGAGCTGGGGACCGGATCGTGATGCGCGTTCACGACGAGATTGTCGTCGAAACCACCACCGCCAGCGTCGAGGAAATCTGTGTCCTCATGGGCACTGTGCCTGAGTGGGCGGCTAGCTGCCGCTATCAGCGGACGGGTATGAGTGCGACTTTTACCGCAAGGACTAGGGAGTGGTGAGCAGACACGAGGCTGTATAGTCGAGTATTGTAACGGTGAGCTTTACCCGTGCTAGGTTCTGCTGTCTTGAGGATCTGTTGGTCAAATAGTCTTGGTGAAGGTAGGTGATGAGATGTCCGATTTTAAGGAGCTTGTCGCCTTGGTAGCTTTGTTGCGTTATGGATCTTTTCAGAAGTCGCAAATGGGGCTAAGGCAACGGTTGATCGATGGTGAATTGCCAAGCCAGATTCTTTTGGAGGAATCTGATCCGGAGTCGCTGCGTCAAGGTGCTAGCCGTGATGTGGAGCAGTGGGTGGCGGCTGGAGAGCGTCCACTTTCCTGGTTGGATGCCGATTATCCGCAGCAGCTTCGAGAAGTCCATGATTTCCCTCCTGTGATTTTCGTGCGTGGCAGGTTGGTTAATCGCGATCAAGGCGTGTGTATCGTTGGGTCTCGCGATGCGGGTCAGCCTTCTATTGATGCGGCACGCCAGATAGCTAGGCTCGTTGTTGATGCTGATTGGACCGTGGTTAGTGGACTGGCGCGAGGGACTGATAGCGCAGCACATTCCGAGGCATTGACCCGTGGTGGCCGGACGGTCGCAGTGATCGGTAATGGTATTGATCGTGTGTATCCTGCTGAGAACAGGCAGTTGCAGCACGCGATTGAGCAGCGTGGTCTGGTTCTTTCCCAGTTTTGGCCTGGAACATCTCCGACGAAGTTTTCTTTCCCGATGCGTAATGCCGTGATGTCTGCATACGCCAGCGCTACGATCATCGTTTCGGCGAAGGAAAGCTCAGGTACGCGCCATCAGGCAAAACAGGCTGCTGCCCACGGGCGCCCACTGGTCGTTTCGAGGTCTGTGTATGAGCACACGACTTGGGGACGTAAACTTGTCGATGATCCTAGTGTTCTAGCTCGTGTCGCCTACAGTGTTGATGAAGCCGTGTCGCATGCGATGGACATGGCGACGTTCAGTGTCTCAGACTTGGCGTTTGCATAGGTTCCTTTTGTGACCGGCGAGAATATTGACGAGCAGCTGCTAGCGCTCATTGGATACCATGCGCGAACGGTTCGCAGAGGATTCAAATATCCAGACGGAGTATTGCTTCCGCAGGTGAAGGTTTGCCCAGTATGCTGTGGCCCAATGGATCCGAGCTACTCGCTGTGTTACTCATGCCATAAAAGAGCAGAGATTTTCAAGGATGAACTGGCCGACATTGTGGTTCCGTTAAGCTACGCAGTGCGCGGGCGCAAGGATTTGCAGCAGTTTTATTCTGACTTAAATCAGTACAAGTTTGACAAGCCGTCCCTGCCAGCGCAGCAGCGTCTGAAGGTGTTGATGCTCCTATTCAGGCTTCATCATCAAAGCTGCCTCGAGAGCGCCGTCGGGCACCCTATTAGCGCGGTGGTAGCGGTTCCTTCGGGTAAGAACCGGATAAACCATCCACTGCCAAGCATCGCCGAGCTTCTCTCAGCACCCTTAGACGGACTTCCGGGGACTCTGCTCGTGCCAGCACGATTCGTGGGGCAACCCCGAACAGGTAGGGCGCAAGTAACGAACCCGGATGATTTTGCTATCGATTCCCAGCTTTCAGGTCATGTTGTGGTCGTTGAGGACACGTGGGTGCAAGGACGCAATGCCCAGGGTCTTGCAATCAAAGCGCGCAGACAAGGAGCAGAGGCCGTCAGCATTGTTGTTCTGGCTCGAATGCTTGATTACACGTACTCATATACGCAACTCATGGTGGACTCCTGGGGCGATGATGACCATTTCGATCCGCTCGTATGCCCAGTCGCAGGGGAACACTGCTAGCCCGTATTTCACCGCCGCGTGATGTTGGAAAATGAATCCTTGCCGGATCTAAGCCGAGCCCGTTGAGACTGAATTAACGAGACTGTTCCAAACTGCCTAGAAGGAACGTTACTTCGACCGTAACCGAAACGGGAAGGGCCCTAGTCACTTGTGCATCACCTTCCAGGGACAGAGGCCTGACCAGGGATCTACCACAGGCAACTATAAGACAGAAGGGGATAGATCTGTAGAGACAAGAAATGCCTGATAAAGCTGTCCATCTATGCCCGATGCCACGAGAACAAAGAAACTGGATGTGCTAAGAAACTGACGTGGAACGTTTGGCTTTCCCCAGATGCCTACTGCGTGCATGAGCAGATGCCCAGCCCGTTTTCAACCGGCATCGAGGCCGGTTATACGATTACCCCACTGATATTCGAACCCTGCTATGGAAATCGTTATTTAACCCTCAAATACTGTAAGTGGTTGAAAATATAGGAACGAGCCCTCCGGCAGACAGTTATCACTTCCCGGAGGGTTTCGTCTTGCCTAGCAAGGGACGGTGAGGCTGGTGCCAAGCAAACGAAAATGTCCCTGCTCTTCGCCCGGCTGTCCCGAGCTGACTGACGCCAGGTTCTGTCCCGAGCACGTCCGTGCCGAGGACACCCGCTACCGCAAGTACCAGCGCGACCTGAAAATCAACCGCCGCTATGGACGTCAGTGACGCAAGATACGTGCCCGCTACGTAGCACTCCATCCAGTATGCGAGCAGTGTCAGAAAGAAGGACGGCTCACCCCGACCCAGAAAGTCCACCACGTGCTCCCACTCTCACGCGGAGGAAGCCATGATTTCACCAACCTCATGGCCTTGTGCAAGCCCTGCCACTCACGAATCTCTGCTCTCGATGGGGATCGGTGGCGGGATCGGGGAACATATCGTTACAGGTACCCCTTGAGCCACTCGGGCATGCTCGGATCGTCAACGTCCCACGACTCGATAAGTTCTTCGTCGTGTTCCCAGTTGTTCTCATGCCCGTCGAAGAACTTGAATCGGTTGCACTTGTACTTGTAGACAGTGCCGCCCTCGAGCCGATATTCGTTCCAGTAGTAGTTTTGCTTGCCGTAGCCCTTCCACTCATTGGTGGTGTAGATCGTTGCCATGGGTACTCTTTTCTTTTTTCACCACGACAACAGTGTAACGCGACCCGTCCTTCAACACTGCACAAACCTTTGCCAACTACGAGGACAACCTCGAGCATTCGGTGTGGCTCACTATGATGCACGACCGACTGCTGCATCTGAAGAAGCTGTTGTCTGACGAAGGGTTTCCATTTGGGTTCAACTTGACGACATGGAAGTGCATCGGATGCGCGTCCCTTTGGATGAGGTCTTCGCGGCTAGAAATTTTGTCTCGATGGTCTCCTGGGAGAAACTTGCAGGTCGGGATAGCCGTTCGGTGATGTCTAAGACCTGCGATTTTGTTCTGGTCTACTCTAGTTCGTCGCTCAGGTTCAAGAATTCACGTAACCTACTTCCTCGTGATGCTGTGGCGACTGCGTCCGCCTATGCGAATCCTGATGGAGATACCAGAGGGCCGTGGACTTCGGGAGACTTCACCGCGCAATTCAACCCTGCCGAGAATCCGCGGGACTCCCAGCGCTACACTTTGATAACGCCAGAAGGCAGAAGTTTTGATCCCCCTCCGGGGCGGTGCTGGCTGTACACCAAGGACCGCTACGAGGAGTTGGTTGCTGATAATCGTGTTTGGTTTGGCGAGGAAGGGAACAACATCCCTCGGCTCAAGCGCTTCCTTTCAGAACTTCAGGATGGACTCGTTCCCAAGACACTTTGGACTCATGCAGAGGTTGGCCACAACGACTTGGGGAAGAAAGAGATCCAGACTCTCTTTACAGGGCAGCAGCCGTTCTCTACTCCTAAGCCTGAGCGCCTTCTCGAACGCATAATCCACATCGGTTCTAACCCGGGCGATATCGTCCTCGACGTTTTCGCTGGGTCGGGAACGACAGCGGCAGTTGCGCAGAAGATGGGACGGCGTTGGGTCACGTGCGAATTGTTGGAGTCGACGTTCACCATGTTCACGCGTCCCCGCCTGGAGAAGGTCGTCAACAATGAAGACCCAGGCGGAATCACACGGACGAAGGGCGAGCGAGTTGACGCGACCGAGGAAGGGCTGCCTGATGGGGTCTCGCCGGAGGACGCCGCGAAATTCACGAGCGTGCTCAACAAGCTGATCGCCGACGATCCCGAGGCCAAGAAGGATGCCCGGGTGAAAGCGTTGAAGGCGGCAGCGAAGACCAGACGCACGAAGGAAGTGGTGAACTGGCGTGGTGGCGGCGGCTTCCAAGTCGCTCACTTGTCGCCGTCGTGTTTTGACTACGATCCGGCGCTGGATCGGGTGATGCTGACTCCGGAAGCCACTGGTGAGGTGCTTGTTGCCTCGGTGGCTGCGAACCTCGGGTTCTCGCTGCTGCACCCCGACGATGACATGGTGTTTGACGGACGCCGCGGCAACTCCCTGCTCAAGGTCGTTGAAGGCGTCGCAATCATTGAAGAGGTCGATCGACTGGTGGAGCAGATCCAGCCAGGCGAAACGATCGTGTTGGCGGCAACCGTCGTACTGGATGGGGTGCGAGAGCATTTGCGTCGCGCTTGCAAGGGATCACGGGTGGTAGCGATCCCGGACGATATTTTCCGCTACTCGCAAGGTGGTGAACTCTGATGGCCAAGCGTTTGAGCATCAGCTTCGATTCGGACTTGCTAGAGGCGATCAGCTCTGATTTCGATCTGCGAGCCCCCAACAAAGAAGCACTCCGTCAGCTCGTCTTCACGCTCGATGGCGATTACGACCCGCAGGTGCAGCAGGTTCTCAACCTCGCTACCGGTGTAGGCAAGACCTACCTGATGGCAGGCTTTGTGGAGTATCTGCGCCGCCAAGGCGTGGGCAACGTTGTGATCGTGACTCCGGGTAAGACAGTGCAGGGAAAAACGGTTCAGAACTTCACGCCTGGCTCGCCACGCTACATCGCCAGTTCGATAGTGCCACCGGAGGTAGTGACTCCACAGGACTACTCGGCATGGATCGCCCGCCAGAACGGCCCGGCCCAGCTCGCAGTTGGGCGGGAAACCCCGATGTTGGCGTTCATTTTCAACATCCAACAGCTGATTGCCCCAAAGTCTGATGAGGGAGATACCCACGGCGCTACCCAGGATGCGATTCGTCGTAAGCCGCGTCGTTTTGATGAGAATGCCGGGGTGCTGTTCGACTACCTCAAGGAGTTGGATGACCTGGTGGTGATTGCTGATGAGTCCCACCTATATGGCTCCAGCGCCGTGGCGTTCAATGCGGCACTTCGAGAACTTGATCCAGCGGCGACAATCGGGCTAACGGCGTCTGTTGATAAGAAAACCGATCATGTGATCTACGAGTACCCGCTGTATCGCGCGATTCAAGACAAGTTCGTCAAGGCCCCCGTGCTGGCGTTCCGCAAGGGCGGCTACGGTACCGACACGGCTTCTGAGGAGCAGCAGCTTCGTGACGCGTTGCGATTGCGGGAGAACAAACAGGCGTACTACGACGCCTATGCTGCAAACCATAATCGCACCCGCGTAAACGCCGTGTTGTTCGTGGTTTGCTCTGACGTCGACCATGCGACCCAAGTGGCTGAGCTGCTACGGACCCCCGAGTTCTTCGGTCAGGACTCGGCGGTGCTGCAGGTGGACTCCAAACATGAGGACGATGCAACACAGAGGCTACTCGAGCGTCTCGACCAACCTGACTCGCCCGTGCTCGCCGTGGTGAGCGTAAACAAGCTCAAGGAAGGCTGGGATGTCAAGAACATCGCAGTCGTTGTGACACTGCGAGCTATGGCTTCCGAGGTTCTCACACAGCAGACGATGAGTCGTGGTCTTCGGCTGCCGTTCGGGAAGTACACCGGGATTGGGCAGATCGACCAGCTCGATATCATTGCCCACCAGTCCTTCACCGAGTTGCTTGCAGCCGAAAACGTGCTCCAGCAGTTCGGTCTTGAGGAAGCCGCCAAAGGCGCGGACAAGAAGCAGGTGGAAGCTGCCATTCGCGCCGCCGCAGAGCACACTTCCACTGCCACAGGCTCCATCACTACTCCTGTAATACCAAGCGAACAAAACTCCGCTATTCAGCCCAGCATGCGCAACGGTGAACTTTCGCCAGGCTCGCCGACTGATCAAGGCGACGCTCTAGATGCTTCGACCTTGGCCGGGGTTGGCGTCCGCGCGATCGATAGCGAGCTTCCAACGGAAGGTGAGGCACCAGCATTCGAGATTGTGATCGCGAAGCGTAACCCGGCTTTTCGGACGTCGAGTACGCTTTTCCAACCAGCGTGATCGAGACTGAGCAACCACCCATTGACCTGTCTGAGATCGATGACTTTGAACTGGAGAATGCAGCCCGCAAGGTCACCTCAACCGGTGACGTGCTGTTCCGCAAGGAGATCATCGCGGCCCTGGGTAAGAAGCTCCGAACGGAAGACCGTGAGAGCGCCGAAGCCGACTCGGTACACGTAGACGATGCCGATGCCAAGGACACTCTGGTGCGGCTCGTAATGAACATGAGCTTGGTACCGAAAACCGACGGCACGGCACGCTACGTCGAGACTTTTCTCGTGCCGAAATTCATGTCGAAGGTCACCTTCACAGGCTGGACAGTGAAGTCATTGGACTCGGCACAAAACCAACTTCAACAGCTCATTCAGGGGTACGTGCACCAGGTTCTGCGGTCTACTCGCGAGGTGCCTAAGGTCTATCCAAAGGCGATGCGGATCGAGGACCACAGCCTGCCGATCGGAGAAACGATCCACGATCAGGTTGAGGACCGCGCCGATTTCGTGGTGTGCCGCACCTCTGGTGGTTGGGCCAAGTCCCTGATGGAGTCTGAATCATTCGACTCTTACAGCGGAGAGTACGTCTTGGCGAAGCTCCTGAACACCTCGCCAAGCATCGTGTGGTGGCATCGCCTGCACCCACACGCTGGTGCATTCGTCTACTACAACGCGAAGGACCGCTACTTCCCGGACTTCGTTGCCCTTGACACCGATGGTGTCCACTGGATCATCGAGGGTAAATCTGAGAAGGGACGAGAAGACGCGGTTGTGCAAGCAAAGCGTAAGGCTGCGGAATTACTCGTCCGTCGATTGGTCGCCGAGGATGCCTTCGAAGGCCAGCGATGGGGTTATCTCATCGCGTATGAAGATGACATTGCTGATTCCGATACGTGGGAAGACCTCAAGACTCGGAGCCAGCCTGTGAGCAACGCTTTATAGCGCGATGCGCGCGCGCCTGGTCGCGAGCTACCTGCCGCGCTGACGCTAGCTGCCAAGCACGAAGCGGTGGCCGAGGCCCGGCTCGGTGAGGAAGTAGCGCGGGGCGGAGGAATCCTCCTCGAGTTTCTGGCGGATCTGCGACATGTAGACGCGCACGTAGCCGGCCTCGTTCGTGTATTCGGGGCCCCACACGTTCTCGAGCAGTTCGTCCTTGCGCACGAGCTGATTGGGGTGGCTCACGAGGTAGCTCACGATGCCCCACTCGTGCGGGGTCAGGCGCGCCGGCGTGCCGTTGACGGTCGCGGTTTTCGCGGCGAGGTCGATCGTGAGGCGCCCGTCGGTGGTGGTCACGACGGGGGAGGGGGAGCCCGACGTTCGCCGCCGGAGGTTGGCGCGCAAACGCGCAAGGAGCTCCCCGAGCGCGAAGGGTTTGGTCACGTAGTCGTCGGCGCCGCGATCGAGAGCCTCGATTTTCGTGTGGGTTTCGTGGCGGGCGGGCACTGACCAGCCGCGGATCCCGTCGATGACGTCGAGGCCGCTCATGTGCGGGAGGCCGAGGTCGAGGAGGACGGCCTCGATCGGGTTGTCGGCGGCCATGACGAGCGCCTGCTCCCCGGTCGTGGCCGTGAGCACCTGGTATTTGCGGGCCGTGAGGTTCACGGTCATGGCCCTGGCCAGTGCCGGATCGTCCTCGACGATGAGAATCATGACGCGCTCCCAACGGTGGTTTCGTGTGCGGGGGTAGGTGCGCTGTCGGCGGTGGCTGGGGTGATCGTGAGCGGCAGTGACAGCACCATTGTGAGCCCTCCTCCTGGCGTGTCGTCGGCGGTGAGGGTGCCGCCCACTCCTTCCGCGAGCCCGCGCGCGACCGCGGCGCCGAGGCCAAGCCCGTGGCTGTTCGTCGTGTCACCGAACCGCGTGAAGGGCGTGAACAGGCGCGCCTTGCTCTCCTCGGTGAGGCCGGGTCCGTAATCGATCACGCGAATGAGGATACGCTCGCCATCCTGTGTCGCGTCGATCGTGACTCCTGAGTCGGTGTGTTTGGCGGCGTTGCTGATGAGGTTCTCGAGCACGCGCTCCATAAGCGCCGCATCCGTCGTGATCGCCGGCAGTTCGCGCGGAACGCGCACCTCGAGCGAAGGCGGCACGAGGGAGGGGTCCATGTGGTGGAGGGTTTGGGCAACCAGTTCGGCAGGTCCGACGGTGACTGCCTTAACCTCGAGCTTATTCGTGTGGATGCGGGACATATCCAGGAGGTCCGCGACGATCCGATCCAGCCTGTCCGAGGACGATTCGATCGTGCGCAGAAGCTCCACCTGTGCGTCGCGGGGAAGATCAACGTCGTCGAGGAGGAGACCGGAGACGGCCGTTTTGATCGTCGCAAGCGGGGTGCGCAGGTCGTGCGAGACGGCCGTCAGAAGCGCCGTGCGCACGGCGTTCGCGGCTTCGAGCTGCCGGGCTTGCGTGCGGGCCCGGTTGAGCTGCGCCTGGGTCATGAGGCTCACGAGCCGGCCCGAATAGGCTTCGAGGAGCTGCTGCTCGCTCGACGTGAGCGGACGGCCAACGAGGGCGAGAACGTGCTGGTCATCGAGCGAAAAGGCTTCGTCGGCGAGCGTGACCGATTCGATCGGGATGCCTACTTTGTACTCGGGCACGAGCGCCGTGCCCTCGACGGTGGCGAGGGCGACGCCATCCTGGCCGAACGTCGTGGCGATCTGTTCAAGGATCTCCTGGATCCCGATGCCGTCGCGGATCACGGAGCGGGCAAGCTCCGTCATGAGCTGCGCGTGTCGGCGCGCCTCCTGGGACTCGCGCTGGCGGCGCACAGCGCCATCGACGACCTGGGCGACGAGGACCGCGACGAGCACGAACACGATGAGCAGGAAGATGTTCTTCGGTTCAGTGATGGACAGCGTGTGCGTGGGCGCGGTGAAAAACCAGTTGAGCAAGAGCGCGCCACCGATGGCGGTCGCGAGGGCCGGCCACAGGCCACCCACGAGGGCGACGACGACGGACGCGAGCACGAAGCTCATAATCGCCGTGGACAGGTGCGCCGTGGGATCGCCGAGCGCGAGGTTCGCGAGGGTGACGACGATCGTGAGGACGGTCGCGAGTGCCCAGCCCGTCGCGAGCCGCGCGGGGGAGAGGCTCGTGGGCGGCGCGGGAGCCGACCAGTGCGTGGCGGGCGGGTCCACGGCGACGATATGAACGTCGATGTCGCCGGCACCGTCGATAATCGCGGCGCTCGTGGACCGCATGAGCAGCCGCTGCGCGAAGCCCTGACGCGACGCGCCCACGATGAGTTGGCTCGCATTCACGGTCGTGGCGAAATCGAGGAGCGTGCGCGGGACATCATCGCCCGAAAGCACGTGCCACGAGCCGCCGAGAGACTCGGTAAGGGAGCGCGCCTCGCTCATCTGCTCGGGCGACATGCGCGGTGGGCCATCCGCCGCGAGGACGTGAACGACGAGGAGCTCGCGCCCGGCGATGCGCCCGGCGATGCGGCGGCCACGGCGAATGAGCGCGGCAGTCTTCGGGCCGCCGCCCACGGCCACGAGGATCCTCTCGCGCGCCGCCCACGGCTCCTTGATGCCCTCCTCGCTGCGGTACTTCTCGAGACCATCGTCGACCTGATCGGCGAGCCACAAAAGCGCGAGCTCGCGAAGCGCCGTGAGGTTCCCCTTGCGGAAGAACTTGCTGAGCGCCGCATCCACGGTGGCGGGCCCGTACACCTGCCCCTGCCGCAGCCGCACGCGCAGCGCATCGGGGCTCAAGTCGATCAGCTCGACCTCTTCCGCTTCGCGCAGGACCGGATCGGGAATCGTCTCGTTTTGCACGTGGCCCGTAATGTTCGTGACCACGTCGTTGAGGGACTCAAGGTGCTGAATGTTCACGGTCGAGATGACGTTGATGCCTGCATCGAGCAAACGGTGAACATCCTGCCAGCGCTTCGCCGTCGTATCCTCACCGTGCACGGTATGAGCGAGCTCGTCCACGAGAACGACGTCGGGCTTACGCTCGATAATCGCCGGAACATCAAGTTCGTCATACGTCGAGCCGCGATAGCTCACCCGCCGAGGCGGAATCACCGGCAGCCCCTCAAGCCTCGCGGCGGTCCCCGAACGCCCGTGGGTTTCAACGACGCCCACGACGACGTCCTCCCCGCCCTTCAGGCGGTCATGGGCCTCCTCGAGCATCGCGCAGGTCTTACCTACGCCGGGGGCAGCCCCCAGATACACCTTGAGTACACCGCGCACCGTGTTCATGTCAGTCCTTCGCCGCAAGCAGGTCGAGGTTCAGGTCATTGACGTTGACGACCTCTTCACCTGCAAAGCCGAGGGTTCGCCCCTGGGTGTGCTTCTTGACGAGCTGTGCAACAGCCGACCGCGAAAGCCCCGAGTTCTTCGCCACTCGTTCGATCTGGATGCGAGCATACTCCGGGCTGATGTGTGGATCGAGACCGGAACTGCTCGCGGTCACCGCATCCGCGGGGACAACGGCCTCATCCACGCCGTTCTCGCGGGCGATAAGGGCGCGCTGCTCAGCGACCTGCGCGGTGATCTCCTCACCTACGGGGCTCAAGTTCGAGCCGCCCGAAGCCAAACCGTCGTAGTTGCCCGCCGACATCCGGGGGTGGAACAGAGCGGGGTCCTTCGACGTGTCCTGAGCGATCAGGGACGATCCAACGGTGCGGCCATCGAGGCTCATCATGGAACCGTCGGCATTGTGAGCGAACGCCCGGCCCGCGACCCACACGGCCGCCGGATAAAACAGGCCAAGCACAACGAGAAGGGCAAGAAGAACGCGCGTGGAGCGCCACACGGCGGAGACGAGGCCCGAGAGTGTCGAGTTCATGAGTTTTCCAATCGAGAGAAAAACGACAGTGGTGGTGGGGCCGAGCCGGAGAGGTCACGAGAAGCGGCGCCCTCGCGGCTCGGCCCTCATGGTTAGAGCCCGGGAATGATGCTCACGACAAGGTCGATGAGCTTGATCCCGATGAACGGAACGATGAATCCGCCAAGGCCATAGATGAGCAGGTTGCGGCCGAGGAGCTGGTTCGCAGAACCCGGCCGATACTTCACGCCCTTGAGTGCGAGAGGAATGAGCGCAACGATGATGAGCGCGTTGAAGATCACGGCCGAAAGGATCGCCGACTCGGGTGAACTCAGGCGCATGACGTTGAGCGCGTCGAGACCCGGGAAAACACTCACGAACATCGCGGGGACGATCGCGAAGTACTTCGCCACGTCGTTCGCAATCGAGAAGGTCGTGAGAGCACCGCGCGTAATGAGCAGTTGCTTGCCGATCTCCACAATCTCGATGAGCTTCGTCGGATCCGAATCGAGGTCCACCATGTTGCTGGCTTCCTTCGCGGCCTGCGTGCCGGTATTCATGGCCACGCCGACGTCGGCCTGCGCAAGCGCAGGGGCATCGTTCGTGCCATCACCCGTCATCGCGACCATGTTCCCACCGCGCTGCTCACTGCGAATGAGCGCGAGCTTGTCCTCGGGCTTCGCCCCCGCGAGATAGTCATCAACCCCGGCTTCCTTCGCGATCGCGCGAGCGGTCAGCTCGTTGTCACCGGTGATCATGACGGTGCGGATGCCCATCTTGCGAAGGTGCGCGAACCGCTCCGTCATCCCCTCTTTGATGACGTCCTTGAGGTGCAGGCTCCCCAGAACGCGGCGCTCGCCGGCCTTTTCTTCGGCGACGACGAGGGCGGTGCCACCGTCGGAAGAAATCGCCCGTACGGCCTCATTGACATCCTCCGTGACGGCCCCGCCCTTCGCAGCGACCCACTTGAGGATCTCGGAGGCCGCGCCCTTGACGATGCAGTGCTCGGGAGTGCGCTGCACGCCACTCATGCGCGTTTCCGCGCTGAACGGAATGAACTCAGCGTTTCGATATTCGCTTTCGGGAATCGGGCCAACGCCCATGGTCGTCGTCGCGAACTCCACGATCGAGCGACCCTCGGGGGTCTCGTCCGCAAGTGAAGACAGGAGCGCGCCGTACGCGATTTCGTCATCGCTCACGCCGCTCGCGGGAATGAACGCGCTCGCCTGGCGATCACCCACCGTGATCGTGCCGGTCTTGTCCAACAGCAGAGTCGTCACGTCGCCAGCGGCCTCGACCGCGCGGCCCGACGTCGCCATGATGTTGCGGCGCATGAGCCTATCCATGCCGGCGATACCGATCGCCGAAAGGAGCGCGCCGATCGTCGTGGGGATCAGGCACACGAGCAGAGCAATGAGGACCTCGATCGGCTGCTTCGCACCCGCGTAATTGGCCATGGGGACGAGAGTCGCGACGACGAACAGGAAGATGAGCGTGAGCACCGAAAGGAACGCCGAAAGGGCGATCTCGTTCGGGGTCTTCTGCCGCTGCGCGCCCTCGACGAGGTCGATCATGCGGTCCACGAACGTGTTGCCCGGCTCCGAGGTGATGCGCACCTCGATCTCGTCCGAAAGGACGCGCGTGCCGCCCATGACCGCCGAACGGTCGCCGCCGCTTTCACGGATCACGGGAGCGGATTCGCCCGTAATCGCAGACTCATCGACCGTCGCGGCACCCTTGACGACGTCGCCATCGCCCGGGATCGTCTCGCCGGCACACACCACGACGATGTCGCCGGGGCGAAGATCCGCAGCGGGCACCTCCTCGATGCTTCCATCCTCGCGGCGCACGCGGCCCACGGCCGCTGTCTTCGCGGAACGGAGCGCATCGGCCTGCGCCTTACCTCGACCCTCGGCCACAGCCTCGGCGAGGTTCGCGAACACGACCGTGAGGAACAGCCAGATCGCGAGCGAGAACACGAACACGCTCGGCTTGAAAAAGCCCACGATGATCGTGATGAGCGCGCCCATCTCGACGATAAACATGACGGGCGTGCGCACCATGTGCGCAGGGTTCAACTTGCGCAGCGCCTGCGGGAGCGCCTTGGTAAGAGAGCGCGGCGTGAAGCCTGATCCGGAATTCGCGGTCTTCTCCTCGTGAGGCTGCGAAGAAACGCGGTCGGTCACCTGTACCTGAGTCATTTCATGAGTCCTTCAGCAAGTGGTCCAAGAGCGAGCGTCGGAAGGAAGGACAAGCCGGTCACGATGAGCGCGATGCCGGCCATGACGCCTGCAAAGAGAGGTGTGTGAGTGCGCAGGGTGCCGCGGTTAGTCGCGACAACCTCCTTGGCGGCGAGCTTGCCCGCGAGCGCCACCACGAACAGCATCGGCAGGAAGCGGCCAAGCAGCATGGCGAGACCGAGCGCCACGTTGAAGAACGGCGTGTTCGCATTGAGACCCGCGAAGGCGGAACCGTTGTTGTTGGACGCCGACGTGAACGCGTACAGCACCTCGCTGAAGCCGTGGGGGCCGCCGTTGGCGAGCGACGCCGCCGTCGACGGCAGGGCGATGGCGACCGCCGAGCCCACGAGCACGAGCACGGGCACGACGAGGATGTACAGGCTCAGAAGCTTGACCTCGGTCGGGCCGATGCGTTTGCCCATGTAGACGGGCGTGCGGCCCACCATGAGCCCGCTGATGAACACGCTCATGATCGCGATGACGAGCATGCCGTACAGGCCGGAACCGACGCCGCCCGGCGCAATTTCACCGAGAAGCATGTTGAAGATCAACAAACTGCCGGAGATCGGTTCGTAAGACGAATGCATCGAGTCCACGGCGCCCGTTGAGGTGAGCGTCGTCGCGGTCGCAAACAAGCTCGAACCGACGATCCCGAAGCGCGCCTCCTTGCCTTCCATCGCGGCGAGGTGATCGCCCGCGAAGTGAAGCTGGAGGGCGGTCGTGGCGGCCAGCGAACCGATCGCGAGAACAGCCATCGCGCCGAGAACAGCCCAGCCCTGACGCTTGTCGCCCACCATGATTCCGTAGGTGCGGGGGAGGGCGAACGGGATAAGCAGGATCAGGAAGATCTCGATGAGGTTCGTGAGACCGTTCGGATTCTCGAACGGGTGCGCGGAGTTCGCGTTGAAGAAACCGCCACCGTTCGTGCCGAGCTCCTTGATCGCTTCCTGGCTCGCGACGGGCCCGCCGGGAATGATCTGTGTTCCACCGGTGAGAGTGTGCACGTGCTGGGCCGCGTTGAAGTTCTGGATGGCGCCGCCGGCGATCAGGAGGATCGCGCCGATGAACGCGATCGGCAGAAGGATGCGGAAGTTACAGCGCACGAGGTCAACCCAGAAGTTGCCGAGCTTATCCGTGCCATGGCGGGCAATACCGCGAATGATCACGATAGCCACGCAGATTCCGACGGCGGCCGAAATGAAGTTCTGGAACGACATGCCCAGCATCTGCGTGAGATGGGACATCGTCGTTTCACCGCCGTACGACTGCCAGTTCGTGTTGGTCACGAACGAGGTTGCCGTGTTCCACGCCTGCGTCTCTTCGACAGGGCCGAGGCCGTGTGCCATGGGCAGCCACTGCTGAACACGCTGCAGGATGTAGAGGCCGAGCACACTCAGGAGGGAGACGGCGAGAATGTTGCGAAGGTAAATTCGCCACGAGTGCTCGCGGTCTGTTCGGATCCCCGCGAAGCGGTACACGAGCCGCTCCGGCCACAGGTGGCGCTCAGAGGTAAAGGTGCGCGCCATGTACGCGCCGAGCGGTCGATGCACCGCGACGAGTGCCGCGATGAGAACGAGGATTTGAACGAACGCCATGACTACCCGAACCTTTCCGGTCGAATGAGTGCATAGGTCACGTACACGATTGCGGCTGCGCAGATGAGCAGCCAGGCGATATCGAGGATGGTCACAGCAGGCTCACCGCCGATGCGAGGCCCAGGCATCCTCCGAAGAACACGGTCGTCAATACGACAAACACAATGTCGAGCACGGTATGGCTCCTGAATGGTGCTGCCGGAAACCCTCCGGCGTGGCGGATCCGCAACCGGGGTACCCGGTGTGCGAAGTCGCTCGGTTGAGCGGCACTGCTATCGAACGTCGAGGTCGCCCGGTCCCAAACGAAAACTGACGCGTTCTTGACGCGGCGCCGATTTTTCCTGACACATTCTTGACACCGCCTGGTCAGGGCTCACATTTTTGACCTGTTTCTCGCCGTGCGCGTGCGTGAGGTGCGCCCCGTGAACTTGGAGGCGGGGCGCGGGGCCGCTATGCTGTTGTAGTTCGAGTAACAGGGGCCTTTAGCTCAGTTGGCAGAGCATCGGACTTTTAATCCGCGGGTCGCGGGTTCGATCCCCGCAGGGCCCACTCGACGAAGGAGCGGGCGGCTCGGTCAGTGCGACCGGGTCGCCCGTTTCGCATGTGCGCCAGATCTTGGTCGCCAGTTTTCAGCCGTCGTCCGCGCCCCGCTCTTCCTGTCTCTGTTTATGAAGAATCTGTCTCATCTCGGCCCCGCCGCCGCTTGGGCTGACTGGTTTCTTCATAAAGAGCAACCGGGCCGGGGCTGCTGCTGCCTTCTCCCGCCGCCAGTCGCCGCCCCGCCGGAGGGGGAGCACCGAATCGTGCGAGAGTACGGAACAGTTCAAGCTCGGCGTGACTGTTCCGCGTATTCTTCGAGCGCCTCGGGTACATCGCTGGCGTGACGGGCGACGTGAGGTCACGCTGCGGGGAATCTCCCAACTTTCGGGTAGGCGCTCAACCGGAGGCACAGCCAGGGATCTGCTCATCATGTCCCCTTACGGTCACTTTCTTCGAAAAGTGATCGTAAGACCAGCCGCCGTCGTCACTTTCTGTGGACGCGGTGAGGGTCGGAACATTAGCGAAAGGGGTTGCGCCCCGCGAAGTATTTTTTTAGTGTTACCTAGACCACACGTAGTGACGACTGAGAGGGAACTCCAATGATTAATTACGACCACCTCCGCGACAACGACGACTTCATGCGCGTGCTCTCTGCGATACGAGAGAACTGCATCGCCACCGAATACGAAATCGCTGAAATAGCGGACATGGACTTTGACGTCGTCTGCGAGCACCATCGGCTCGCGCAAGCGATCGTTGCCGAGGAAATCGATCACGGTATCGTGCACGATCCATACGGCGCGAGCGTCGCCCAGGGATTCATGGCCTGGTTGCGCGCTGAATACCCGAATGGGTCGGCGGCACGGCAGGAGTAATTCACCCGCGTGCCCATCGCCGGGTGCTCAGGGGCGGGTGTACCTTTATCACTGCAGCCAGCAACAATGCCACTGGCATCCCCTTGCCTACCTGCCCGTGCGACCCATGTAAAGGAGCCCTGCCGTGCCACTCGTTGATTCCTTCCTCGTGAGGGACGGTCGCGCGGTGGCTCCGAGCGCACACCGGGATCGCATGCGTGTGGCGGCGGGCGAGCTGTGGGGTGCCGAGGTGGACCCGCGCGTGATCGACGACGCCGTCACGGCGCTCTACGAAAAGGCCGCGCACGTACTCGGGGGAGCGGCAGGCCTGTTCTTCCCAAAACTTACCCTCGAGCAGGTTGGCGGCGAGCTTCGATTCGATGTCAACGCGCGGCCAATCACGGAGTCTCGCCTCGAAAGTACCGCGCACCTGATCGCCTATCCCGGCAGCGATGAGCGCACCCACCCGCGCCTCAAGGGCCCCGATTTCGCCTGGCAGGAACGGGTGCGCGCGTGGGCCGTGAACAACGGCGCGAGCGACGCCCTTCTGCGCACACGCTCAGCGGAGGTGAGCAGCGCCGGAAAGCCCGACGGCACCTCGCACCCCCTCGCCCCTCAAATCCACTACAGCGAAACCGCATACGGGAGCGTCGTCCTGTGGACGAACGGCGTGCTCGTCACGAGCATCGATACCGACCGCCTGCCGAGCGTCACCGAACGCCTGATCGTGAAGATCGCGTGCGAGCGCGGCCACGAAACCCTCGCGGCGCCCCTCACCAAGCAGCGCCTTCTCGAGGCCGACGCCGTATGGCTGCTCAGTTCTCTGCACGGGGTGCGCGAGGCAACCGTCGGACTCACGGACCTGCCCGCCCCGCACATTGCCGACACCTACGCCCCTCCCCGCGGCCCCTTCGCTCCCGCTGCGCGGGACTTCCAGGCCGCGCTGTGGGAGCGCGCCGAACCGATCGGGGAGCTTGCCGCATGAGCGTGCTGATCATCGACAACCACGACTCGTTCACGTTCAACATCGCGCACCTCGTCGCCGAAGCCTCGGGCGAGATGCCGCAGGTGGTGCTCGCGAGCGGGCCACGCCCGAGCCTCGATGGCATTAGCCACGTGATCATCGGCCCGGGCCCCGGAACACCGCACAACCCCGGTGACCTCGGTTGCTCCCCGGACGTTTATCGAGAAGCACTCGAACGGGGCATCCCCGTGCTCGGTATTTGCCTTGGCCTGCAGCTCATGGCCGTCGCCCACGGCGGGCGCGTGGACCGTGCGCCCACCCCCATGCACGGCCTCGAGGATGAAGTGCGCTTCACGGGCGCTGCCGCAAGCGACCCGGTGTTCGCCAACCTTCCACGAGAGCTGCGCATCGTGCGCTACCACTCGCTCGCGATCGACGATTGCCCGTCTGAACTGGAAATTCTCGGCACAACTTCCGACGGCGTCATCCAAGCGGCACGCCTGCGCGGGCGCGACGCGTGGGGCGTGCAATTCCACCCCGAGTCGATTCGCACCGAAGGCGGTCTTGACCTCATGCGCGCCTTTCTCGCCGTCGGCGGCGGGGCCGACGGTTGCGAAGGTCTCTCGGTCGCGCAGTGCGAAGGCGACGCGTCAAGTCGACCCGGCTCGACGCCCGCTATCCAGTCTGGCTCGATGCCCGCGACCCACACGGTGCTGCTTGGCGATCCGATTTCTCTCAGCGACGACTTCGCCGACGCCGAAACGCTCTACCGCGCCCTCATCGCCCCACTGCCGCGGGCCGTGTGGCTCGACTCAGCAAGCGAGGATCACCGCTCGCGCTTCTCGATCATGGGCGCGTGCGACGGCCCCGGCGCGCACGTCTTCGAGTATCGAGTCCCCGACGAGAAACGCGTCGAGGGCGTCACCGCGAAGGGCGGTTTCTTCGATGAAATTCGAGGCAAACTAAGCCAAGTGCGGCTCGATGAAGGTGGGCGGCGTGCGTCGCAAGCCCTCGGCGGTTTCGCCCTGGGATACGTGGGCTACCTCGGCTACGGCCTCGGTGCCGAAACGCTCGGGCTCGAGCGGGAGAAATCGCACGATGGGGAGCAGGATGCGCACCTCGTTTTTCTCACGCGAGCCTTTGTGATCGACCACGACGAGCACGTCGTGAGAGCGGTCGCGCTCGCGGACCTCGATGAGGTAAACGAGGAAATCTCCGCGGACAATGCCACCGCACAGCGCGCATGGATTGACGGCGCCACCGCGCAGATCGAGGCCACGCTGAGCAAGGCGCGAGCAACACTTCCCGGCCATAGCGGCAATGGAGTGAAAGGTGCCGTCGGAACTTTATCGACCCCCACGTACCGGCACGCGAGCGCCCACTACGCCGCTCTCATCGCGCGCTGCCAGGAACTCATTAGCGAAGGCCAAAGCTACGAACTGTGCCTCACGAACGAGGCTCGCGTTGCGGCGAAGTTCGACCCGATCGAGGTGTATTCGCGGCTGCGCCGCATCGCGCGCGTGCCGTACGGGGCGCTGTTGCAGTGTGGAAAGTGGAGCGTCGCAAGCGCGTCGCCCGAAAGGTTTCTCGAGGTGAGCGCCGAGGGCGTGTGCGAATCACGCCCGATCAAGGGAACGGCGCCGCGCTCCGCAGATCCGGAGGAGGATGCGAGGCTGCGCGCCGAGCTCGCCGCAAGCCGCAAAGACCGAGCCGAAAACCTCATGATCGTCGACCTCGTGCGGCACGACCTCTCGCGCGTGTGCGAGGCTGGCAGCGTGAAGGTGCCCCACATCTACCAGGTGGAATCCTTCCCAACGGTGCACCAGATGATCTCCACCATTACCGGCAGGCTCGCGCCCGGCCGCACCGCCCTCGACGCCATCGAGGCAGCCTTCCCCGGCGGCTCGATGACAGGTGCGCCGAAACTTCGCACGGTGCAGCTTCTTCGCGACTTGGAGGGAGGGCCGCGTGGCGTCTACTCCGGCGCGATCGGGTGGATCTCGCCGAACGGGGCGGCATCGCTCAGCATTGTGATCCGCACGGCGGTGCTCGATGAGGTCGGCGCTCGCTTCGGCGTTGGCGGTGCGATCACGCGCCTGAGCGATGCCGGCGCCGAGATCGAGGAAACATTCACGAAGGCCCGCACGGTGAGGGCTGCCCTCGGCTGAGCGCTGCGACCTATCGGCTGAGCGCTGCGACCTAGGAGACGTGGCTTCGGGCGCGCCGGCTGAGGTGTTGCGGGTGGGGGCTGCGCCGCGGTCCAAGGCTGAGCCGTCGCGATCTAAGGCTGTGCCGGTGTCTCGCGTCGCGATCTGAAGCTTTTCCGTCGCGGATGATGAGGAAAGTGCGGGGTTGCTGGCCTGAATGGGGGTGTGGAGGCCAGTTTCTTTATGGAGAGTGACGGGAAGGGGGGCGAGCTGAGGGAAGAGGGGCTGCGGGGATCGGGGTAGGCGTCGCGGTCTAAGGCTGTGCCGTCGCGGATGGTGAAGAAAGTGCGGGGTTGCTGGCTTGGGTGGGGGTGTGGAGGCCAGTTTCTTTATGGAGAGCGACGGCAATGGGGCTAGCTACGGGAATCTGGGGTGGGCCCGAGGCGAAGGAAAGGCGCGGCCGAAGCCACGCCTTTCCAATTGCTCACTGCAGTGGTGCTGTGCGGTGCAGCGATGCTGCTATGTTCAGCGGTGATGCAGTGTGCAGCGCTTAGGCCGCAGCAGGTCCCTCAGCAGTGGTCGGCGAAGCAGCGTTCTCGGCGGTGGCGACTTCCTCGTCGTCATCGTCGCTGACCTTGCCGCCCGAGAGGCGATCCACGATCGCCGCGATCGCACCGTCGCCCGTGACGTTCGTGGCGGTGCCGAACGAGTCGAGCGCCACGTAGAGGGCCACCATGAGGCCCACCTGCGATTCATTGAACGCGAGCTGCTCCGCGAGAAGCGCCGAAGCCGTCACGATCGCGCCGCCGGGCACGCCGGGAGCAGCGATCATCGACACGCCGAGCATTGCCACGAAGCCGAGTAGGCTCGCGAAACTGTAGTCGCCGTGGGTGGTCCACAGGATCGCGAAGGCGAACAGGGTGATCTTCACGGTCGAGCCGGCGAGGTGGATCGTGGCGCACAGCGGAATCACGAAGTTGGCTACGGGCTTCGACACGCCGGCATCCTCAGCGCAGCGAGTCGTCACGGGAATCGTCGCGGCACTCGAGCTTGTGCCAAGCGCGGTGGCGTAGGCGGGAAGCATCTTGCCGAGCATGACCAACGGGTTCCTGCCCTTGGCAACACCGGCCGCAGTGAATTGAAGAACGAGCATGATCGCCGTGAGCACGAAGGCGAGCACCACGATCGGGAGCATCTTCATGATGATGTCCCACACTTCTTTCTTCGCCGTCATGTTTTCGAAAATGGCGAAAATGTAGAGCGGCAGAAGCGGCACGATGATCTTCGAAATCGTGGTGTTCACGATCTTGCGCAGCTCGAGGAAACCCTCGTGAATGGTGGCGGCGCGCACAGCCACGATGCCAAGGCCGATCACGAAGCTCGTAATGAGTGCCGTCATCACGCCAAAGATGGGATCCATGGCGATCTCGAAGAATGGCTCGAAGCTCGTTTCTGGCTCGCTTACCCCGCCGAGTTTCGTGCTCTCCCCGAGGAGCGTGGGGAAGGTGAGGTAGCCGGCGGCGATTGCGTAGGTGCCAGCGACGAGCGTCGAGGCGTACGCGAGCGCAGCAGTCACCCCGAGCCACTTGCCAGCGCCTTTACCGAATTCGGAAATGGCGGGCGTAATCAGGCCGATGATGATGAGCGGAATGATGAAGCTCAGGAAGTTGCCGAAAAGCTTCGAAAACGTTGCCGTCCCCCGCGACAGCCAGTCCGGCGCAACAAGCCCCACGAGAATGCCAAGCACAATCGCGATGACGATCTTCGTCAGCAGTGAATTCAGGATCTTTTTCATCAAGACTCCATTGTCAGCGTTAGGCGCGCGGTTCCGCGGCCTCCAAGCACTATAGGCCTCTGCGGGACTTTTCGCACACTCGCGGTGTTTCGCGGGGGTTAAAATCCGGCGGGCACATCGGCGTAGGTATATCCGACGGTTGCCGCGTTCACAGCGCCGCTCGATAGTTCCGCCGTAGCCCGCTCCAGGTCAGGAGCAGCGTCCACGCGGTGGATGAGGCGCAGGGTGAGCCCGTGCGCGGTGTAATCGGCTCCGCCGATGCTCACGCCTTCGGCGCTGTCTGCCCATGCGCGGATCGATGCCTCGAATGTCCCCGCGAGGTCGTAGCCGACGCTCAGGTCCGTGACCTGGCGAACGACGCGCTCGCGCACGAGCTTCTTTGCGCTTGCGGCATCGAGGGCGTCGGTCACGGCGCTGCCGTAGGCACGTACGAGGCCGCCTGCGCCGAGCTTGATCCCGCCGAAATAGCGCGTGACAACGGCGAGGATGTTCGTCATGTGCCGCCCTCTAAGGGCCTGCGCCATGGGCATCCCGGCCGTGGAGCTTGGCTCGCCGTCGTCGTTGGAGCGCTGTAGGTGTACCGGTGTGCCGAGCGTGAGGGCCGTGCAGTGGTGACGCGCGTTCGGGTGGAGCGCGCGGCGTTCGCGGATCAGATGGTCGGCTTCCTCGACGGTTTCGACGGGCGCGAGGTAGGCGAGGAATCGGGATTTCGTGATCACGAGTTCATTCTCGATAGGGGCCGTGAGCAGCAGCATTCGCTCGCTGGCTTCTGGCATAGTGTCGAGAATTTCGCGCATGGTGGACATTGTTTCACGGTCTCGAAGCTCGCGGCGGGCGGCCCGTATCCTTGAGACCATGAGCGCCCCAGAACATTTCGATATCGCCCTCATCGGCTCCGGTTCAGGCAACTCCTTCCCGGGCCCCGAATTCGCCGACAAATCCATCGTCTATATCGATCGTGGCGTGGGCCCCGCGCACATCTTCGGCGGGACCTGCCTCAACGTCGGGTGCATTCCCACGAAGATGTTCGTCCACACGGCCACCGTCGCTGAAAACGCGAAAGAGGAGCACGCGGAGAAGTTCGGGGTCGACTCGAGGCTGGGCGGCGTCGGATTCCCGGCGGTGCGCGAGCGGATTTTCAACCGGATTGACCCGATCTCCCACGGGGGTGAGGAGTACCGCGCCTCCCACCCGGACAACGCTAACCTCACGCTCATTCGCGGTACGGCGCGGTTTACGGGCCCTAAACGCCTCGCGGTCGAGACCGACGGCGGAACGCGCGACATTACCGCCGATACTGTCCTTCTTGCCGCCGGCTCGCGTCCCGCGATTCCCGGTATTCCCGGGCTCAAAGAGGCGAAACCGCTCACGAGCGACACGATCATGCGGCTTGAGGAGCTTCCCGAGTCAATCGCGATCCTCGGCTCGGGCGTGATCGCCCTCGAGTTTGCGCACATTCTCGACGCTTTCGGCGTGGACGTGCACCTCATCGCTCGTTCCGGAACTCTTCTTCGCGCCTTCGATGAGGACATCGCGCACCGCATCACCGAGGTCGCTTCCGCGCGTTATCACGTGCACCTCAATGCCTCGACCACTCGGGTGCGGCGCACAGCAAACGGGGTCGAGATTGACCTGGAACCGTCGGACCCCACAGGCGAGGTGGCCCGAACCCTCACCGTCGCCGACATTCTCGTGGCGACCGGCCGCACGCCCAACAGTGACCTCCTGGAAGCCGCGGCCGGGGGCATCGGCGTCGATGATGGCGGCCGTGTCATGGTCGATGCCTACCAGCGAGCCCTCGACCCGAGCGGCCAGGTGCTCGACGGGGTCTACTCGATCGGCGACCTCAGTTCGCCGGCGCAACTCAAGCACGTCGCGAACTACGAGCTGAAGGTTGCGCGCCACAACATCCTCCACCCGCACGATTTGCGCCGAAGCGACGACATGCCGATCCCCGCCGCTGTCTTTACCGACCCGCACATTGCGCAGGTGGGCATGACCGAGCGCGAGGCGCGCGAGTGGGCAGAAACGACCGGGCGGGAGATCCGGGTGGCACGCCAGGAATTTGCCGACGTCGCCTACGGGTGGGCGATGGAGCTCGAGGCACCGGGTGACTTCGTGAAGATCGTCGCCGAGGCTGAGACCGGGAGGATCCTCGGTGCGCACATCATCGGCCCCGAGGCTGCGACGCTCATTCAAGTGCCTATCCAGGCGATGAGCTTCGGCCTGAACGCGCGCGACGTCGCGACCAAGCAGTACTGGATTCACCCCGCCATGCCCGAAGTTATCGAAAACGCCCTGCTGCAGCTCGCCTAAGAGAGCCGCACCAGGGCGCTATTCGCGGTGAGGGATTAGCCCATCGGGTCTTCGTTGCCCGGCATGCACGGTGCGAGCGGGTCCTGATTGACCGTCGGGGTCTTGGTCTCGCCCGAGTCGGTTGAGTCATCGTCGCTCGAGTCGCCATCGGTAGTCGGTTCAAGCGGAAGAACGATCCGGATCCGCTGCGGCGCCGAATTGCGAGCACCCGCACCCGAGGGCGTGCCACCCGCGGCGCCGCTTGAGGGCTTGCCGCTCACGGGAACCTCGCCGTAGCCGACCATTGAATCGGCAATCGACGCCTGCACCCACTTCTTGATGTACGGGTAGTCAGGGTTGCCCGAATGCGTCACGGTCGGGTTGATCGGATACGACTTAAAGCCGCCCTTCTGAATGCGCTGCGCGAGATCAGCGAACGCCTCGACCTGGCTGCGCGGAATGTCCGTCTCGATATTGCGCTCGGTCGCACCGATCAGCTTCGGGATGTTGAGTACGAGCGAGGATACGTTTGCTTCCTCCGCGACGGTCCGCACGATGCGCTGCTGACGGCAGTTGCGGTCGAAGTCGTTCGAGCCGTGGCGCGAGCGGGCGTACCACAGGGCGTGGAAGCCATCGAGGTGCTGCCAGCCCTTCTTGACGTAACCCTCGACCTTCGACGCGCCGCCGCCGATCGGGATGTCGCGCTCCACTTCGATATCGACGCCACCGATGGCATCGACGAGGTCGGCGAAGCCCTGGAGATTCACCATCGCGTAGTAGTCGACCTTGAGGCCAAGCGTTTCCTCGACGGCCATCGTGGTCGCAGTCAGGCCCGGGTTGTTGTCGCCCGGGAACAGATCGGGCCGCACGCCCTCGGCCCACGACCAGACCGCGTTAATGAGGTTCTGGTCCTTGCCGAAATACGTGAAGCCGTCCGGGAACTCTTCCGCAGGAGCCGAACCCTTCGGGAAGCGCACGTACTGAAGGTTGCGAGGGATCGAGAAGAGCGCCGTGCGGCCCGTCTTCGTGTCGATCGAGGCGACCATGATGGTGTCGGGGCGAGTGCCCGTGCGGTCGGGACCGGCATCCTGGCCGAGCAGCATGATGTTGACGCGTTCGCGGTTCGCCCACGGATCGACGCCGGGGGCAAGCTTGTGTTTGTCCGAGCCCGCAAAAACCTTCGAGTTACCAAGCAGCGCTTGGGTGGCGTAGAGGCTATGGGCGGTGTACACGCCCGGAATCGCCACGACGAGTGCAAGCATGTAGGCGAGGGACCGCGACGCAGTGCGGGCGGGCCCGCGCAGCTTCTCGCGCACGTTGTGTAGCTGGTTCGTGAAGAAAATCGTCGAGACCCACGCGAGAGTGCCCACGATCACGGCGATGAGTGCGGCGATCACAACGGGGCGGCGCGTGCCGTAGCGGAACACGAGGGTGGCTGGATCACCAAACGCAAGGAGCGCGGCGCCGGCCCCCACGATGAGCACGGCGAGCACCATGAGCGCGATACCGAGCTTGCGCCACATGGTGGGGATGAGGCCGAATCCGGGGAACACGCTGCCGCTTGTCGTCCACACCGACGCTCGCGCGAGCGAGCCTTCCTCAAGACTCGTTCGACGGCCAATGCCGATGCTCGTGGGTGCGCCCGTGGGAATCGAATCGTCATCGTCGCGCGCAGCAGCGCCCTCGTGGCCGCGTGGGCGCACGTTCGGAAGCGGCTCGGTGCGCATCACGCCCTCGGGAAGTGGAGTCACGGCCGCGCCCTCGGCGAGGCGGGCAACAGTCCCAGGCTTCTCCGTTTCGGTGGTGGTTCCGACGGCTGCCTCAGCCCTCGTGCTGCCGGGCTTCGGGAATTGAGAAGCTTGCCTGCGGGAGAGGTCGAAACCATGCTCCCGCTGCGCCGCCTCATGGCGTTCCCGGGCGTTTTTTTGTGCGATCGAATCGGCCTTGGTGGGCCTCACGTATCGATGTCGACCCGCGCTGCGCTTGGGCAGCGTGGGTTCGGACGATTCTGGCACGGTCATGCCCGTCAGTTTACGGCGCGAAATTTCTATTTCGTGGTTGCGGCGTGTGATTTGCGTGGAGATTCCGGGGAGGTTCCAGAGGGTGGGGCGTTTAGACTGAGGCCATGACAACTTTGGTTATTGGTGGTGCAGGTTACATTGGCGCACACGTTGTGCAGCTTCTTCTCGAGCGCGGCGAGTCCGTCGCCGTTGTCGATGATCTCTCGACTGGTTTTCGCAACCGCATCGGCGATGCTCCGCTCATTGAGCAGGACGTCACCGCCGACGGCGCCGTTGAGGTTCTCGAGCGCGAGATGCGCGAGCGCGGTGTGAAGGCCGTGATCCATTTCGCTGCCCACAAGCAGGTGGGCGAATCCGTCGAAAAGCCCGAAATGTACTGGCACGACAACATCGGCGGCCTCGCCAACGTGCTCGAAGCAGCGGCGCGTGCAGGCGTCCGCGACTTCGTTTTTAGCTCCTCCGCGGCCGTGTACGGCACGCCCGATGTTGACCTCGTCGATGAGGAACTCGAGTGCCGACCCATCAACCCCTACGGCGCGACCAAGTACGTGGGCGAATGGATGCTTGCCGACGCCGAGCGCGCTCACGGCATGCGCACCGTCGCCCTGCGCTACTTCAACGTAGCCGGCGCCGGTTCCCCAGAGCTCGCTGACAGTCTCGTCATGAACCTCGTGCCGATCGTGCTCGACACCCTCGAATGCGGGAAGAACCCGAAGGTTTTTGGTAACGATTACGACACCCCCGACGGCACCTGCATCCGCGACTACGTCCACGTCGAGGATCTCGCCGACGCGCACGTCGCCGCCCTCGGCTACCTCGAAAACGACGAGCGCGAATACCGCGTATTCAACGTCGGCACCGGAAAGGGCTCGAGCGTTCTCGAAGTAATTGACGCGATCGGCCGCGCCAAGGGCATCGAAATCACGCCCGAGATTGCCCCGCGCCGCGCTGGCGACCCGGCCCGACTCGTGTGCTCGACTGAGCGCATCGAAAAGGCACTTGGCTGGAAGAGCTCGAAG
>OJXV01000051.1_pt1 | contig 41730 bp, 41 predicted proteins | sample 1600801 | NCBI WGS metagenome assembly OJXV01 (sample SAMN04436900, study PRJEB24849) | human gut metagenome | biome: human gut; feature: NICU; material: stool | host: Homo sapiens | place: USA: Saint Louis, MO | collected 2012-03-16 | reverse complement strand
GCCTCGAGGCATTTACGGTGCTCGGGCGCGCCTTCGCGCGCCCACTCATACACGGGCAGGTCATCCTCATAGACCCCGAACTTAGGCGAGTTGGGATTCGGCCCTTCACCACGCCGCCACGGGTATTTGATCGCTGCATCGAGCGCCGCCCGCGTCAGATTGAGGCCGTAGCTCTTTTCACCGCCAAGGACCTTCGGTTCGAGCCTCGCGAGCAGGCGCAGTGTTTGAGCGTTCCCCTCAAATCCGCCGATGTCGCGCGCGAGTTCATTGAGCACCCGCTCGCCGTTGTGCCCAAACGGCGGGTGCCCCAGGTCGTGTGAGAGGCACGCGGCGTCCACGATATCGGGGTCGCAGCCAAGTTCATGGGCGATATCGCGGCCGACTTGTGCGACCTCTAGCGAGTGAGTGAGTCGGGTGCGGGAGAAATCGTTCGAGCCAGCCCCGAGCACCTGGGTCTTTGCACCGAGGCGCCTGAGCGCCGACGAGTGCAGCACTCGCGCGCGATCGCGTTGAAACGGCGTGCGCGCCTGGGACTTCGGTGGTTCCGCGAAGAAACGCTCGATGTCGCGCGAGTGGTACGGGGCAGGAATGTGTGGTGGCACTTTTCAACCTCCCGAGACGGAAAGTTCCGCCTCGTGCAACCGAGCGCGGTGTTCTTCTGAGATCTCGCGCGAATCGAGCCAGCCGTCGGGCATGTGGGTGCGCTTCGGGTGCCCTGCCCGCCCGCGGGGACCTTCAACCGGCTCACCCGGGTAAGGCGCGTCCCAGTCGAGACAAGCAAGCTTCTCCTTGAGGTCCTCGAGCGATTCCATGGTCGCGAGGGCGTGCCGTGCTTTGCCACCCACCGGGTACCCTTTGAAGTACCAGCCGACATGCTTGCGCAGATCACGCACGCCTCGTCCTTCGTCCTCAAAGAACTCGATCAGAAGCTCGGCGTGGCGAATGAGCACCTGGGCAACCTCCCCGAGTGTCGGTTTCACTCGATCAGGTTTGCCGGCGAATCCCGCGGCAAGATCGGCGAAGAGCCACGGCCGCCCCTGGCAGCCTCGGCCGACGACCACGCCGTCACACCCCGTCTGCTCGACCATGCGCAAAGCGTCCTCGGCGCTCCAGATATCCCCGTTTCCGAGCACCGGAATGCTCGTGACCACTTGCTTCAGCTCCGCGATCGCGTCCCACCTAGCATGCCCCGAATAATGCTGATTGGCCGTGCGCCCGTGGAGCGCGATCGCCGCGGCACCGGCCTCTTCCGCGATGCGTCCCGCGTCGAGATAGGTGAGGTGCGAGTCATCGACGCCCATCCGGGTCTTGACCGTCACGGGGACGTCCTCGGCGGCCTTCACGGCCTCGGTCACGATGCGGGTGAACAGCTCAGTCTTCCACGGAAGCACCGCACCGCCGCCCTTGCGGGTGACCTTAGGAACGGGGCAACCGAAATTGAGGTCCACGTGATCAACGAGATCAAGCTCGCGCAGCACGCGAATCGAAGCTGCGATGGTCGCGGGATCAACTCCGTATAGCTGAATGGAGCGAGGCGTCTCCCGCTCCCCCATCGTCACGAGACGCATTGTTTCCGGGTGGCGTTCGACGATCGCGCGGCTCGTCACCATTTCGGAGACGAAAAACCCACCGTCGTTTTCCGAGTGAAGCGCGCCGAACTCGCGGCAGAGGAGACGAAACGGCATGTTCGTCACGCCCGCCATCGGGGCGAGAACCACGGGAGTGTCGCTCGTGTGAGGACCAATCGTGAGGGAACGACTCATGCGTGAAAGGAGCTCCCTAGCATCCTGCAAGACGCTCGGCGAGGTAGCCCTTGATCTGGGAGAGGGCTACGCGCTCTTGAGCCATGGTGTCTCGATCGCGCACGGTCACGGCCTGATCGTCGAGTGTGTCGAAGTCGACCGTAACGCAGTAAGGCGTGCCAATTTCATCCTGGCGACGATAGCGTCGACCGATCGCACCAGAGAGGTCCATCTCGATGTTCCACAGCCCGCGCAGCTCCGAGGCGAGGTTGTGCGCGGTGGGTTGAAGATCCTCACTCTTGGATAGCGGAAGCACGGCGACCTTGACAGGCGCGATGCGCGGATCGAGTTTGAGAACGGTACGCTTATCGACTCCGCCCTTGGTGTTGGGAGCCTCGTCTTCTTCGTAGGCGTCAATAAGGAACGCCATCATCGAACGCGTAAGGCCAAACGACGGCTCGATGACGTAGGGAGTGTAGCGTTCGCCGCTTGCCTGGTCGAAGTACTGCATCTTCGTGCCCGAAGCTTCCGTGTGGCTTGCGAGGTCAAAGTCAGTGCGGTTAGCGACGCCCATGAGTTCGCCCCATTCGCTGCCCTGGAAACCAAAGCGGTACTCGAGGTCGATGGTGGCATCCGAGTAGTGGGCACGCTCCCCTTCCGGAACATCAAAGCGGCGAATGTTTTCCGGTTTGATACCGAGATCGAAAAACCATTTCTCGCACGCCTCGACCCACTCGTCGAAAAATGCGCCGGCTTGCTCCGGCGGGGTAAAGAACTCGATCTCCATCTGTTCAAATTCGCGGGTGCGGAAAATGAAGTTGCCCGGAGTGATCTCATTGCGGAAGGACTTGCCGACCTGGCCGATGCCGAAAGGCGGCTTCACGCGCGCAGCGGTGACGACGTTGAGGAAGTTGACGAAAATGCCCTGCGCTGTTTCGGGGCGAAGGTAGTGCAGGCCCTCCTCGTTGTCGACCGCGCCGAGGTAAGTCTTCATGAGGCCCGAGAACTGCTGGGGCTCGGTGTACTCGCCCTTGGTGCCACAGTTCGGGCATGGGATTTCGCTCATGCCCTCGGCTTTACGCCCCTTGCGCTCCTCGAACTCCTCCACGAGGTGATCCTCGCGGAAGCGGTTGTGGCAGCTGCGGCATTCGATGAGCGGGTCCGTGAAGGTCTTGACGTGCCCCGAGGCCTCCCATACGCGAGTAGGCAGGATGATTGAGGAGTCGAGGCCCACCATGTCGGCGCGCGAAGTCACGAACGTGCGCCACCACTGGCGTTTAATGTTCTCCTTGAGCTCAACGCCGAGGGGGCCGTAGTCCCACGCCGAACGCGTGCCGCCGTAAATATCGCCGGCGGGGAACACGAATCCGCGCTTCTTCGCGAGGGCGATGACGTTATCGAGCTTCGACGGTTGGGGCTTCGCCACGAGATCTCCTTGGAACGATGGGCACGCATGGCTTGCGCGCTTTGTTCCACCCTAACCAGAAACCGCCGAAAGGTTGATCCTTCTTGCACGCAGGTAGGCGAAGATTTGCCGCACACCACAACAATCATTGATAATAGTTCTCATGAATGATTCACGCTCACTTTCAGGCATGCCTTCCCCCATTTCTCGCCGCGCGTTCACGCTCGGCGGCGGGCTTTCGCTTGCGGCAGTTCTTGCCGGGTGTGGCGGCACGTCGGGTGGTGCAAAGGGGTCCGACGCCTCCTCGGGTTCCGGCGATGTTTCGGTCATGATCACCTGCTACCCCACCCAGTACCTCGCCGAGAAGATTGGCGGAAAGCACGTCTCAATCATCAACCCGGTGAAGCCGGGCATCGACCCTCACGGCCTCGAGCTCTCGGTGCAGCAGGTTGCGCAAATGGCCGATGCTGACCTCGTGGTGCAGATCGAGCACTACCAAACAGCCGTCGACGATGCCATCAAGGCTCACAAGCCGAAGAAGCTTCTGAGCCTCAACGAGTTTGTGGACATTCTGCCCGCAAGCGGTGAGGAGCACGAGCACGAACACGGCGATGAGCACGCTCACGAGCATGAACACGAACACGATCACGAGCATGAGGCGAGTGACGGCGGCGGCGAGCACGAACACGAACACGAACACGATGAGCACTCTGACGAGCATGATCACGAGCACGGTGGCCACGAACATCATCACGATCACGGCGGCATCGACCCGCACTTTTGGCAGGACCCGCACCGCATGATCAAGGCGGCAAAGGCACTCGCCGATACTCTCTCCGAGGTCGACGCTGATCACGCCGAGGACTACGCGAAGAACTACGAATCGCTCGAAAAGGAGCTCACGAAGCTCGACGAAGAGCTCCACGAAAAGTACGACTCCGTGACGCGAGAGAAGGCTTTTATCACGAGCCACACCGCGTTCGCCTACCTCGCAAAGACCTACGACCTTCATCAAATCGGCATCGCGGGCATTGACCCTGAAAACGAGCCCTCGACCGAACGTCTGCTCGAGCTCGCTGATCTCGTCAAGAAGGAGAAGCTGACGACCGTCTTCTTCGAGACCTCGGCGACTCCCGCCGTCGCTGAGGCTCTCGCGAGCCGCACGGGCGCGAAGGCGGAGGAACTTGACAATCTTGAGACGCAGCTCGATGCGAAGAAAGATTATGCTCAGGTCATGCGAGACAACGCCGACAAACTCGTTGCTTCCTGGCAGTGAGTAGCGCCAGCACCCACGATGCCGCCGCGTTTGAGGTTCGACATGTGAGCCTGAAACGCGGCGGCAACGTCGTCCTCAAGGACGTCACAGCCCGTATTAACGAGGGCGAAGTCGTCGCCATTCTCGGGCCGAACGGCTCGGGTAAGTCGACGCTACTCAAGGCCATGATCGGGGTGCTGCCCCTTTCGGGTGGGAGCGCCCAGATCCTCGGGCGCCCCTCGACTACGCGGGGTGTGCACGACGCGATCGGATACGTGCCACAAATGGCCGCGTTCAGCGGAAATATTGCGGCAAGCGCGTACGAGACGGCCGCGAGCGGCCTGCTCACGAGCACGCGACTGTTCACCCGGGCACCGAAGCACAAGGTCCAGCGTGCCCTCGAATTCGTGGGGCTCGGTGCTCTTTCGAGCCGCGCCGTCACGGAAATGTCCGGTGGTCAGCGTCAGCGCGTCATGATCGCTCGCGCTCTCGTGCGGGAGCCACGCATTCTTGTCCTCGACGAGCCCTTTACCGGGGTTGATGCCGCGACTCAAGAGAACATCTCTCAGCTCATCGGCAAGCTCCACGAGCGTGGGACGACTGTCGTTGTCGTGCTCCATGATCTCGACCCGCTGCGCGACCTCATTACGCGCGCAATCGTGATGGAGGAAGGTCGAATTGTTCACGACGGCCCACTCCCCCACGACGATCCGCATGCGGATGCAAGCGAGAGCGAGGACGGAAAGCACCACGTGAACGAGACCATCGACCAGTGCCTAGGGAACGAGATTCACCCGTGAGCCCCCTCGACCTTCTTCTCTCGCCGATCGTCCGCTACCCCCTCATCATCGCGGTACTAGTAGGGCTTACAGCGCCCGTCGTGGGCACCTACCTCGTGCAAAAGCGGCTCTCGCTTCTCGGCGACGGGCTTGGCCACGTCGCACTCACGGGTGTGGCAATCGGGTGGCTTGCAAGCTCGATCTTCCAGCTTTCCAGTAGCGATGCGCTCGCGATCCCGGGAGCGCTTGCCGCGAGTGTCATAGGTGCCGTGCTCATCGAGTACGTGCGCGAAGTCGGCCATACGAGCCGCGACACAGCCCTCGCGATCCTCTTTTACGGCGGCATCGCCGGCGGCGTCGTGATCATTCAACTTGCTGGGGGCACGTCGCAGAGCCTCATGGCATATCTCTTCGGGTCGCTCGCGACGGTCACGCACTCCGATCTGTGGGTTGCGCTCGCTCTTGCACTCGTCATTCTTCTCGTCGGCGTCGGCGCGCGCCCACTTCTGTTCGCCGTCACGAGCGATGAAGAGCACGCGCGAGCGATCGGTCTTCCCGTACGTGCCGTGAACGTGTTGATCGCCATTATGGCTGCGCTCACCGTGACCCTCGCGATGAGAATCGTCGGTGCCCTGATGGTGTCCGCTCTCATGATTGTGCCGGTCGCGGCAGCGCAACAGGTCGTTCGCGGATTCACGCGCACGATGCGCGTGAGTATGCTCCTTGGCGTCGTCTGTGCCGTCAGCGGGCTCCTCCTGACCGTGTACGTGGATCTTCCGCCTGGTGGCGTGATCGTGCTGATTGCGATTGGGTTCTATATCCTGGGAGTTCTCGCGCAGGCAGGTATTGGCCGCGCGCGAATCTCGCACGAACCGAAGGGCACGTGATTGTCGTGGCAAAACCACTCCGCACCACTAAACAGCGCACCGCGATTTTGGGCGCGCTCGAATCAGCACAGGATTTCATGACGGCGCAGCAGCTACACGACCTTTTGCGAGCCGACGGAGAGTCGGTGGGGCTCGCAACCGTGTACCGGAACATGCAGCCGCTCGTCGACGCTGGTCTCGTGGACGTCATCATCACCGATTCGGGCGAAGCGATCTATCGTCAGTGCACGACCGAATCGCACCACCATCACCTCGTGTGCCGCACATGCGGCAAGACCATCGAGTTCCTTCCGCCCGAGCTTGAAGGGTGGGCAAATAAGGTCGCTGAGGAGAATGGCTTCACCCAGATCGAGCACACGCTCGAAATCTTTGGTCTATGCCCCGATTGCTCGGCGTCGTCCGCGGCGAAGTAGGCGTCTCCTGCTGGAATGCTCGATTGGATCAACTCCCTTCCCCTTCTTCCCGCGATCGCTTTCCTCATGGTCGTGATCTACTGCCGCGCTGGGGGCACGTATCTTCTGGGAAGATTCGCCTATACACTCGCGGACCGCGGCCGCTTCCACGCGATCCTCACGAGCCCGCGGGTTGAAAACGCCGCAGAAAAAGTCAACAAATGGGGCGCGCCGATCGTCGCACTCAGCTTCCTCACCATCGGCTTCCAAACGGCCGCCAACCTCGCGGCGGGAGTAACACGCATGCCACTTGCTCGTTACCTCCCGGCCCTCCTCATCGGCGGGTTTGCGTGGGCCGTTATCTACGCAACCGTAGGTCTTGCCGCATTTGCCCTGTGGTGGAGGGTGGCCCTCAGCAATCCCTACGTGGCGGCAGCGATGGCGGTGGCAGCCGTCGGACTGCTGACCGCCTACATTCTTCGCAAACGCGCCGAGAGAAACCGCGCCACGAGAGAGCTGGCGCGCGAACGCGTCGTGACGGGCGAACGTGCCCCGCTGCTCCCCGAGATGGGAAGCGGCAAAGCCGAGCGCGACAGCTAGCGCGCCCTATTCGCCGAACCCTTCGGACGTCGCAACCTTGTCTATCGCCCCGCCGAATCGACGGTCGCGTTTGGCGTAGTCGAGAATGGCGCGCCAGAGGGTTCGCCTATCGACGTCCGGCCACAGCTCGGGAACGAAGAGCATCTCGGCGTAGGCGGCCTCCCACAGGAGGAAGTTCGAGGTGCGTTGCTCGCCCGAGGTGCGAATGAACAAATCGACGTCGGGCATGTCGGGGTCGTAGAGGTGGGCACGAATCGTCTTCTCGTTGATGCGCGACGGCGAAAGCTTGCCGTTCTTGACCTTTGTCGCGATCTCACGGACCGCATCCGTGAGCTCCGCCTGACCGCCATAGTTGACACACATATACAGCGTGAGCCCCGTGTTGTGCTTCGTGAGTTCTTCCGCTTCACGCAGCTCTTTGATCACGCTAGGCCACAGCCGTTTTGCCTGGCCGATCCACTTGATGCGCACTCCCCACGAGTGGAGCGTGTTTCGCTGTCGCCGCAAGACGCTCCGCGAAAAGCCCATGAGAAAACGGACTTCGCTCGGGGAGCGCGACCAGTTTTCCGTCGAAAACGCGTAGGCGCTCAGGTGCGTCACGTTCGCCTGGATCGCCCCGGCAACAACGTCAAGGAGAGCCGCCTCGCCCGCTGCATGCCCCTCTGTGCGAGGCAAACCCCGCTTATTAGCCCAGCGTCCGTTGCCGTCCATGACGACAGCGACGTGTTTCGGGATGAAGCGTTCCTCGAGAACCGGGGCCTTCTCCCCCGAGGGGTGTTCGGGCGGGTTCACGTAGCTGGCTTTCACGCGTTCTCCTTTAGCGCCGGCGCGCTTTCGATGAATCGATCCACCAATTCTAGGGCAGCAAGCGGCCGCTCAAGGTGATAGGAAAGAATACGCGCGATGAGACGGCCCGCTTCTGCCTGCGCAGCAGGGTCGGTTGCGAGGGCCTCGTCCCAGTCTCCCGCGAGTAAAAAGATCATATGTTCGGTCACGCTCGGTCGCGCTGCCACGGCGCCGGGGCGCCGGCATTCTCGGCACACGACGCCACCTTGGCTCACATCGAATGCCTGGTGCGGCCCTTCTGCCCCGCACACAGCGCAGTTGCGAAGCTCCGGGCGCCAACCCGCCATCGCAATGCTCCTCAGCAAAAAGGCATCAAGGACGAGCACGGGCGGCCGCCCGGAATTCACGAGCACGTGCAGTGCCCCAACGAGCATCATGTAGTGCGCGCTCGTAGGGTCGAATCCTTCGTTCGTGAGTCTCTCCACGAGCTCGCCCATAGCCGCCGCTGCCGTGTAGCGCGCGTAGTCGCCAGCGATCTGCTCGGCGTAAGCGGTGATCGTCACGACCTGCGAAACGGTATCGAGGGAGCGTCCCCGATGGCACTGCACGTCGACGCGCTGGAAAGGCTCGAGCCGAGCGCCAAAACGGGAGGACGTTTTCCGCACTCCCTTCGCGACCGCGCGGATCTTCCCGTGGTTTTTCGAATAGAGCGTGACGATGCGATCGGCCTCCCCCAAGTCTTGGGTTCGGAGGACGATCGCATCGTCGCGGTACAGCCTCGATGCCACCTGCGAGCGGCCCTAAAGAATCCCCGCGCGTGCGGCACGATTGAGCGCCGAAATTAGCGCCTGAAGTGAGGCCCTGGTAATCGAGCCGTCGATACCCACGCCCCAATAGATTGACTCGCCAATCTCAGCCTCGATGTACGCTGCGGCGAGCGAGTCATCACCCTCGCTCAGAGCGTGCTCGGCGTAGTCAAGAATCCGTACCTTGACCCCGCGCGAGGCGAGCGCCTTCACAAATGCATCAAGCGGGCCGTTACCGAGGCCCTCGATCGTGCTCTCGTGATCCTCGACGCGAAGCTGCACAGCAATTCTGTCTGTCCCTTCGCCCTCAGAGTGCTGGGTGAGCCCCCTGAAGCCGTAGCGTCCCCAGCGCTTGGACGCATCGGGGTTGGGAAGGTACTCGTCGACGAACGCCTCCCACAGCTGGGCTGGAGTCACTTCACCACCGGCAGTGTCGGTGCGGCGTTGCACGATGGTCGAAAACTCGATCTGCAGGCGGCGAGGAAGATCGAGTCCGTGCTCGGTGCGCAGGAGGTACGCCATGCCACCCTTGCCGGACTGCGAATTCACCCGGATAACCGCCTCGTAGCTGCGGCCGATGTCCTTGGGATCAACGGGCAAGTAGGGTACGCGCCACGTCGCCTCGCTCACCTCGACACCCGCGCGCTGCGCATCGGTGTCCATGCGCTCAAGGCCCTTCTTGATCGCATCCTGGTGCGAACCCGAAAAAGCGGTAAACACAAGGTCGCCGCCGTACGGATGACGCTCATGGACCCCGATTTGATTGCAGTGTTCGACCGTACGGCGAATCTCCGGCACATTCGACAAGTCGAGTTGAGGATCAACGCCCTGCGTCGCAAGATTGAGGCCGAGCGTCACGAGATCAACGTTGCCCGTTCGCTCCCCATTGCCGAACAAACACCCCTCGATGCGGTCCGCCCCCGCGAGGTAACCGAGCTCGGCCGCCGCCACCCCCGTGCCGCGGTCATTGTGGGGATGAAGCGAAAGCACGACGCTCTCGCGTGCGTGCAAATGGCGATCCATCCATTCGACGGAATCCGCGTACACATTTGGGGTCGCCATCTCGACCGTCGCCGGAAGATTGATAATGATCTTCTTCTCGGGGGTCGGTTTGATGATGTCGATGACCGCGTTGCACACGCGTGCCGCGTACTCGAGCTCCGTGCCGGTGAATGACTCGGGCGAGTATTCGTAGGTGATGTCGCAGCCATCGAGCGACTCCTCGTATTTCTTCGCGAGCAACGCCCCCTGCACGGCTATGTCGAGAACCTCGTCCTCGTTCGCGCGGAATACGACATCGCGCTGCACGATCGATGTCGAGTTGTAAAAATGCACGATTGCGCGCTTAGCGCCCTGGAGCGCCTCGTACGTGCGCTCAATCAGGTGCTCACGACACTGGACAAGCACCTGAATCGTCACGTCATCCGGAATGAGATCCTGCTCGATAAGGGTGCGGCAGAAGTCAAAGTCCGTTTGCGACGCCGAAGGAAACCCGATCTCGATCTCCTTGAATCCCATCCCCACGAGAAGGTTGAACATTCTGAGCTTCCGCTCGGTGTTCATGGGGTCGATGAGTGCCTGGTTACCATCGCGAAGATCCACCGCACACCAGCGCGGCGCACGGGTAATCACGCGGTTTGGCCACTCGCGCCCCTCAAGCGTGAAGGGAATCTGCTCGTGAAACGGGAGATACCGCTCGACTGGCATACCAGAGGGCACCTGGGGCGCATCCCCATGCTGGCCGAGAACTGGCGTGCGCGGATCTTCGGTTGCGGCAACAATACGAGCGTCTCGGTTCATGGCCGTCACCTTACACCTGGGGCAAGCAATGCGAGAGCGGCAACCGTCGGACACTCGAAATGTGAGACGGAGCCGATCCAAAAACTAGAAGCCCAGGCGACCGAGCTGCTTGGGGTCCCGCTGCCAATCCTTGGCGACCTTCACCCGAATATCGAGATGGACCGGGCGACCCATGAGATCCCTGATGCCACGACGCGCCCGCGTACCGACCTGCTTGAGACGCTTACCGCCCCTGCCGATCACGATTCCCTTTTGGGAGTCGCGTTCAACGAAGAGCGAAACGCGCACCACGAGCCTGCCTTCGCCGGGCGCTACCTCCGCGAACGGATCACCATCGAGCGACTCCTCCACGATCTCCTCGACCACAACGGCGAGGGAATGCGGGAGTTCATCGCGCACACCCTCGAGCGCAGCCTCGCGCACGAGCTCCGCGATACGGTCGCTCACGCTCTCCTCCGTGAGTTGATCATCCGGGTAGAGCGCTGGGCCCTCGGGAAGATGCGAGGCAATGACGTCCATGAGCACGTCGATCTGCTCACCCTCAAGCGCGGAGATGGGAACGATGTCTTCAGCCTTGACAAAACGCTCAACCTCCATGAGGTGAGCGGCGAGCTCGTCGCGGCTCACGAGATCCACCTTCGTCACGATCGCCACGATCGCCGGGCTCCGACGGTTGCCACGCAACTGTCGAAGGTCCTCCGCGATAAAGCGATCGCCAGGCCCGATCTTCTGGTCAGCCGGAAGACAAAAGCCCACGACATCAACCTCGGCCAGGGTTTCGCGCACGAGATCGTTGAGGCGCTTACCAAGGAGGGTGCGGGGGCGATGAACGCCCGGGGTATCGACGATGATGATCTGGTCGTGTTCGCGGCTGACGATCCCTCGAATGGCTCGCCTCGTCGTTTGAGGTTTCGAGCTCGTAATCGCGACCTTGTCCCCCACCATCGCATTCGTGAGCGTCGATTTGCCGACGTTGGGCCTGCCGACGAGAGCGACGAAGCCACTTCGATGCACGGTTTCCACTTTTGCTCTCCTAATCGTCGCTCTCGTGCGACTCGTCACCGGTATCGCGCGGGGCGCGACTGACGAGAATTGCCGAGACCTGCTTGCGTCTGCCACTCGTGCGATCCGCTTCCATGTGTAAACCGTGGGCAGTGCCCTCGGCGCCCACGATCGGCACCCTTCCGATGGTCTTCGCGAGGAGACCACCGATCGTGTCAACATCGTCGTCTTCGATCTCGAGATCGAACAGCTCGCCGACCTCGACGATGGTCATGCGCGCGGGAACGCGGTATTCGCCTTCGGCGACCTTCTCGGCCTCTTGCTCGCGGCGGTCGTGCTCGTCGGCAATCTCCCCCACGATCTCTTCGAGGATGTCCTCAATCGTGACGATGCCGGCAACACCACCGTATTCGTCAACGGGGATACCAACGTGCACGCGAGAGGTACGCATGGCTTCCATGACGCGATCGGCAGTGAGGAACTCCGGGTAGAACTTCACGGGCCTCATGATCTCTGTGACGGGCCGATCGCCGCCGGGATCCCACGGCGAATGAATCGCACGCATCACATCCTTGAAGTACAGCATGCCGAGCAGGTCGTCGACGCCCTCTTCGCCGATGACGGGAATTCGGCTGTACCCCGAGCGTACGAACAGGCGCATGGCCTTGTTCGCGGTCGCGTCCGCGTCGATCGTCACCATGTCGGTGCGGGGCACCATGACCTCGCGGATCATCGTGTCGTCAAGATCAAACACACCCTTGATCATGTTGCGCTCGTCGTCTTCGAGCGCTTCCGTTTCACTCGCGCGATCCACGAAGTGGCGAAGCTCCTCCTCCGTCGCGAATGGTCCCCCCGCGACCTTTCCTCCGGGCGTGAAGGCGTTCGAGATGTGGATGAGGACCTTCGCAGGAAGGGCGAGGACGACCCGGGCGAAACGGACAAGCGGCGAAAGAGCCGAGATCGTTTTCTCTGGGGCACGCCTGCCTAGCGTGCGGGGCGACACGGAGGCTCCCATGAACGACACGAGGAAGGTCACCGTAATCGCGAGGAGGAGTGGTAGCCACAGGCCCTCGAGCCGTTCGAACATGAATGCTGTGATGACAACCGCGTAGGTCGTTTCGGCAAGAACGCGCCCGAGCGCGATGGTTGCGAACGTCGTGTGGGTGTCGTCGTGCATCGTGAGGATGCGGTCCCGCTTCTTTTCTTCGTCTTCAAAGTAGCGCTCGATACTGTGGCGCGAAAGCGTGCTGAGCGCGGCGTCAGCAGCCGAGAAACACACCGCGAGGACGATCGCGACGATAGCGAGTGGAACGAGAAAAGCGATGGCACTCATGCGTCGGGGCCGCCGGTATCGCAGATGCCCACGCGAGAGCCACGGCCAGCGAGAAACGTCAACAGGAGCTTGCGCTGGAGCGTGAACATCACACGCTCTTCCTCGGGCTCGACGTGGTCGTAGCCGAGCAGGTGAAGGATGCCGTGAGTGAGCAGAAGAAGCATTTCTTCTTCAGAGCTGTGGCCGGCAATACGGGCTTGCTGCGCGGCGACGGTGGGGCAGATGACGATGTCCCCGAGGAGGCCCTCGGGGGCGAGCTCCCCTTCGCGTCCTTCGCGAAGTTCGTCCATGGGGAAGCTCATGACGTCGGTGGGCCCCTCGAGGTCCATCCATTCCTCGTGGAGTTCACTCATGGCCTTCTCGTCCACAAACGTGATCGACAGTTCGGTGGCCGGGTGCAAGAACATAGCGTCGAATACGTAGCGGGCGAGATCAACGAACTCGCGGGCATCGATCTTGGCGGTCGTTTCGTTGTTGACTTCGATGCTCATCGCTTCCCCTTTTTCTTCGGTGAGAACTCGGAAAGATCCCAACGCGCGTAGGCGTCGACGATGTCGCTGACGAGTCGGTGGCGCACGACATCCTTGGAGCTCAAGTGGCAAAAGGCAATGTCGTCGACCTTACCGAGGATGCGTTCGACGACTTTGAGGCCGCTGCTGGTGCCTCCGGGAAGATCCACCTGGGTCGCATCGCCCGTGATCACCATGGTCGAGTTGAAACCCAAGCGGGTCAGGAACATCTTCATCTGCTCGGGTGTCGTGTTTTGCGCCTCGTCGAGGATGATGAAGGCATCGTTGAGCGTACGCCCGCGCATGTATGCGAGCGGCGCAACTTCGATCGTTCCCGCCCCCATGAGCCGCGGGATGGACTCGGGGTCGAGCATGTCGTGTAGCGCGTCGTAGAGCGGGCGCAAGTAGGGGTCGATCTTCTCGTTGAGCGTGCCCGGGAGAAATCCGAGGCGCTCGCCTGCTTCGACCGCGGGGCGCGTAAGGATGATCCGGTTGATCTGCTTATCGAGAAGTGCACGCACGGCTTTCGCGACCGCGAGGTACGTTTTTCCGGTGCCTGCGGGGCCGATGCCGAACACGATCGTGTTCTCATCGATAGCGTCCACGTACTCTTTCTGGCCGATCGTCTTCGGCCTAATCGTGCGCCCTCGTGCGGAGAGAACTGATTGACTGAGGATCGCCGACACGTGCTGGTCACGTCGCCGATCATCGCCGTAGAGTTCTGCGGCGCGGTGGACGGCTTCGCCCGTCACGGTTTCGCCGCTTGCGGCGATCTCAATGAGAGAGTTCATGATGGCGGCAGCGCGATCGAGAGAGCCTTCGGGGCCGCGCAGTGTGATCTGGTGTCCGCGCATCGACACGTCGATGTCGGGCATGATCTTCTCGATGACATTGAGTGCCTGATCATTCGCGCCGAGAACGGCGACGGGACGCAAGTGGTCGGGGATTGCGACGTAGCGTTCGAGGATTTCGGTGGTCTCCTGCACGGTTAGAAGAGGTCTCCTTCGGATTGGGCTTTACCGGCAAGAATGTGCCCGTGCACGTGGAAAACGCTTTGGCCAGCGCTTTCACCGGTATTGAAGAGGAAACGGAACTCGCCTCGGGCATGTTCCTTCGCGACCGCGCCCGCTGCCTTGACGACCGCGGCAAGCAGGTCCTTGTTGGCCGAGAGCTCCACGATGTTGGCGTAATGTTCCTTCGGCACGGCGAGCACGTGAACCGAAGCTTTCGGCTCAAGGTCTTTGAAGCACACGACGTCGGCGTCCTCGTAAACCTTGGTCGACGGGATCTCGCCGGCAACGATTTGGCAAAAGACACAATCTGGTGCGGTCGTGGTCATCGGTTCCTCCTCAGGGCTGCCGCCGCACGGTGCCGGGAATGGGCGCGTGGCGGCTCGTGTGTGCGCTGGTTCCACCAGTCTAGTAGTCGAGGGTACCGCGCGGCTTGTGCTTCCGACGCTCGCCGGCCGCGAGCCGTGAAGGCAGTTAGCATCGCGGTGGGGCTACTGCCACCGCCCGGTTACTGCGCACAGGGCCGCAAGAGCCGCGGGGCCCGCGCTCGAGGCCCGAAGAATCTCCGTGCCCAGAAGCGTCGGCGTGGCACCAGCGCGAGCAAACCGGTCGATCTCGCTGTCACTAATACCGCCCTCGGGCCCGACGATGACCCACACGTCGCGAGGAATGCCTTCTTGCGTACCCGCGGCATGATTGAGATCGCGTAGGTGTGCCCCGAGTCCTACGGTTGCACTCTCGTGCAGGGCAAGAACCGTCGATCCGCTGTCAACTGCACGCGCGATTTGGGCAGCGAGATCGTCACTTGTGACGACGGGCTCGAGCACGGGGATGCGTGCGCGACGAGACTGTTTAACTGCGGCGTTGATACGCGCACGCCACTTCTCAAGTCCCTTACCCTCTTTCGCACCTTTCCATTGGACGACGCTGCGATCAGCTTGCCAGGGAATGATGCGGTCAACGCCAAGTTCGGTCGCCATTTCAATCGCCGATTCGTCGCGGCCGCCCTTAGCGAGCGCTTGGACGAGCACAAATGTCGTCTCCGGCGCTGGCTCGTGCGTGGGCGCGCTGCACAGCTGAATGTCGAAGCTACTCTTCGAGACGTTCGTGACGGTAGCCTCCGCCTGGTGACCGTGCGTGTCCGTCAGGAGGATGCTCTCGCCCGGGCGAAGCCGCATGACGCGTGCCCCGTGGTGCCCTTCGTCCCCGCCGATCTCGATTGAGCTTCCGGCGGTGGCGCCCTCGAGAGTCCCCTCGAGGAGAAGGAAGTTCTTGAGGCTCACAGATCGCGGAATTTCTCGCGGAGTTTCGCGAAGACGCCGCCGTCGCTGTGCTGGGCGTTCTTCGCCGCTGAGCGAAGGTCGGGTTCGTTGCGCATCTCGCCAAACTTCGCGAGGAGATCCTTTTCGGCACCCGAGAGTTTCTTCGGGATCTCGACGCCCACCTCGATGAGGATGTCGCCGCGAGAGTCGCCGCGCAATGCAGTGACGCCGAGGTCGCGGAGCCGAATGACATCACCGGGCTGAGTTCCAGCCTTGATCTCGACCTCGCGCTCGCCGTCGAAGGTCGTGAGAGTGGCCTTCGTGCCAAGGGCCGCGGCAATCATGGAAATTGTGAGGCGCGCGAGCAGATCGTTGCCTTCGCGATGGAAGATCTCGTGCTCCTTGACGCGAACCTCGACGAAGAGGTCACCTGCGGGGCCGCCAGCCTCACCCGCTTCGCCCTCCCCGCGAAGCTGGATGCGGCGCCCGGTATCGATACCCGCGGGAACGCGCAGCGTAATCGTGCGCTCTTCCTGCACACGGCCGTGTCCCTGGCACTCGCTGCAAGGATTCTCGATGATCGTGCCGTGTCCCTGGCAGGCCGAGCACGGCGCGAGTTGCACCATCTGACCAAGCAGAGAGTTCACCGTGCGCTGCACGTGACCGCTTCCGCTACAGACGGTGCACTTCTTCGTTCCCGTTCCGGGCTCACAGCAGTTACCGTGGCAGCGATTGCAGGTCACAGCCGTCTCGAACGTCAGCTCCTTTTCGGAGCCAAAGACAACGTCATCAAGCTCGAGTGTCATGCGTCGGAGGATGTCGTTGCCGCGCCGCTCGCGCGGGATCGGGCCACGCCCGCGTCCGCTCATTCCTGACGCACCCGCGAACACGTCGAAGAGGTCGGAGAAATCGAACGTCGCTCCCCCGCCGAAGCCACCGAAGCCGCCGCCCCCAAATGGGTTCTGACCGCCCATGTCGTACATTCGACGCTTTTCGGGGTTGGAGAGGGTCTCGTATGCCTGAGAGACCTTCTTCATTTGATCGGCTGCGGCGGGATCGGGATTGACATCGGGGTGCAGCTTGCGGGCCTTCTTGCGGTAGGCCTTCTTGATCTCGTCCGCGCTTGCGTCCTTTGAGACGCCGAGGATCTCGTAAAAGTCGTCGTTCACGAAGTGTGGTTCCTTGAGAGTTGGGTTCAGTTCTTAACCGATGAAACGGGAAATGTACCGCGCGACAGCGCGCACGGAAGAAATCGAGGTCACGTAGTCCATGGTCGAGGGGCCGAGGATCGCGATGCGCGAGGAGGGGGAGGCAGCGCCCCCCGTTTCGGTATAGGCGCTCCCCACGAGGGCGGCTCGCTGAAGGGCATCGCCCGAAACGCTACTGAGCTCCTCGCCGATCAGCACATCGACTTCGCCGAAGTTCGAATGCATTTCGCCGAGGAGTCGAAGGAGCACGAGCTGTTCCTCGAGCAGGTCGAGCATCGGCCCGACCTCGCGAGAGAATTGCTCGCCGCGCGCGAGGTTCGAGACTCCGCCGACGATCATGCGATCCTCGCGGCGAGAGGCGAGCAGCTCACCGAGCGTCTCGAGTACTTCAGCCGCCGCGGCGCGGGTCGATTCGGATTCCGCGTCGAGGAGTGCGTCCAGCTCCCCGCCCACGGAGGTCACTGGCCTTGACGTGCATACCCGATTAATGCGCTCGCGAAGCCTCTCGTAATAGGCGGCCTCTTGGGGGTGTGTGAGCGAGATCGTCTGCTGATCCACGCGCCCCGCGTCTGTGATGAGCACGACGAGCAGGAGAGTCTCGGATGTCTTCACGAACTCAACGTGGCGCACATGTGCTTGTCGCAGCGCCGGGTACTGCACGACCGCCACTTGATTCGTGAGACGCGACAGCAGGCGCACCGTGCGCGAAAGAAGGTCATCAAGGTCGTGGGCGCCGTCGAAAAACGTCTGAATCGCGCGCCGTTCAGGAGCCGAGAGAGGCTTGACTTGCGCGACGTAGTCGACGAAAACGCGATAGCCCTTGTCGGTGGGAATGCGACCCGCCGACGTGTGGGGCTGCATAATGAGGCCCTCTTCTTCGAGCACGGACATGTCGTTGCGTACGGTCGCCGCGCTGACGCCGAGTTCGTGCCGCTCGAGCAACGACTTCGAGCCCACCGGTTCGCGAGTCGCCACGTAATCTTCCACGATCGCGCCGAGGATGCTGAGCTTGCGCTCATCCATACTTCTCATCCTTTCGCGCGTTAGCAGTCACAGGCTTCGAGTGCCAATACTACGCGGAGTGCGCGACCCTTGCACGGTGTGGCGATCCCCTGTGAGCGAACACGCCCCTGGTAGCGTAAAACGCCGTGAATATCGATCGATACGGCCACGACGTCCTTTCCGGTACCGGGGATGCCTTTCACCCGAAACGCCCCGCGAGCAGGGATGTCCCTGCCGAGCGCGGGCTCGTCGTCGAGGATGTGCAAACCGGCTGGGTCGGCGCCGTCACGCGCGTGGAGAAGTCGGGCGGTATCCACATCGTCGAACTCGAGGATCGTCACGGGCGCCTTCGCACGTTCCGCCTCGGCCCCGGTTTTCTGATCGATGGAAAGCCCGTTCGCTTGACCCCGCCCACGAGCGGCGGTCCGACGGCTGCTCGGCAAACGTCAGCCCCTAAACGAAGCGCGTCGGGCTCTACCTATGTCGAAGGGGCCCGTGCCCGCGTCGCGCGCGGCTCCCGGATTTGGGTTGAAGGCAAGCACGATGCGGAACTCGTGGAGAAGGTGTGGGGGCACGACCTGCGCATCGAGGGTGTCGCCGTCGAGATGCTCGATGGCGCCGATAATCTCCTCGAGCGCGTGCGGGCATTTAACCCCGCGCCGGGCCGCAAGCTCGGAATCCTCGTGGACCACCTCGTTCCCGGATCGAAAGAGACGCGGATCGCCGAGGCCGTCATGCGGGAGAAGGGCGTTGCGGGCAACGTGCTCATCCTTGGCCACCCGTACGTGGACGTGTGGCAAGCCGTGAAGCCCGCACGAGTGGGGCTTGAGAAATGGCCCCACATCCCCAAGGGAACCGACATCAAGGTGGGATCACTTAGGGCGCTCGGCCTCCCCGCCGAGTCCCAAGCCGATATCGCCGAGGGCTGGCAGAAGATCCTCTCTCGTGTGCGCTCGTACGCCGATGTCGAACCAACGCTCAGCGGGCGTATCGAGGAGCTCATCGACTTCGTCACCGCTCCCTGACCTGGAGCAGCCCCGGATTGCATAGAGGTTGTGGGGGTTTGAGCTCGGGAGCAAATCCGACGCTTACCTCGCCCGCGCTCAAGGGCCACCGGAAGCGTCGACTGAGCGGCCGAGTCCCCGCCTCTGCCGGAATCTACGGAGTGGGTGGTGTGGAGAGACTTCGACTCTGCGTACGAGTACATTAAAGACACACCAGGAAGAATCACTTGGTACGACATAAGTCCTCTGGCGGGTATGGCGTGTCACTGAGTAATCTTGGGTTCGATAAACCCAATACCTCTACCGTTTGCTTGACCGGAGCCTCATCTGCACTGAACGCGATCGAAAGTACGAGGTGGGTTCAGGTAAGTGCAAAATCGAGTCAGCGGCGACTTTCGAAAGCGTAGGAATCTCATGATTTTTAGGTCCGCGTGGTTTATGGTCATTTTCGTTGTTGTCGTGATGATCGTGGCGATCCTGCTTCTCGGCTTTCTAATTTTTACCGTTCTTCAACAATTCGTCGCCCGGAATAAGAAAGCGGACAACGAAAGTGATCAACATGAACCGTAGGGATCACCCGAGTCTCAGCCGCTTCAAAAGCGCTCTCAAGGCAAAACATCGCGCGTGATGGCATCGGCGATGAGCCGGCCGGCGTCGGAAAGCCTCACGATCCCGCTATCCCACGCACTCGCAGCCAACCGCCCCGCTGCCACGTGCCGCTCGAGCACCTCGCGTGCCTCATCGCTCGAGGTGAGCGGATTACTCGCCGCGGAAAATCCTTCGCGAAGGCGCATCTCGAGCATGAGGCGTTCGAGCGCGCGATCCTCATCAGAGACCTGCTCGGAGCCATCCACGGGAAGCCGGTTCTGCGCAAGAGCCGCCGCGTAGCGCGAGGGGTGCTTGAGGTTCCACGAGCGGTAGCCGTCGCGGTGTCGATGCGCGCCGGGGCCGATCCCCCACCAGTCGCGGCCCCGCCAGTAGGCGAGGTTATGGCGGCACTGAAACTCCTCGCCGTGCGCGAAGTTCGAGACCTCGTACCACTCGAAGCCCGCGGCTCGCGTGCGGTAGGCGATGAGCTCGTAGGCATCGGCCATGAAGTCCGGATCGGGCTCGCTGAGTTCGCCGCGGCGCAGCTGGCGGGCCATTTTGGTGTTGCCCTCGACGATGAGCGAGTATGCGCTCACGTGGTCCGGCTGCATCTCGGTGATCGCGTCGATCGTGGTCTCGACATCCGCGAGGCTTTCCCCCGGCGTTCCATAGATCATGTCGAGGCTCACCTGCAGGCCTGCCTCCCGGGCCCACGCGACGGCCCGCGGGACGGACTCTGGGTTGTGGGTGCGGTCGAGGATCGCGAGCACACGCGGCACCGCCGATTGCATGCCGAAACTCACGCGTGTAAACCCAGCCTCGGCAAGTCGCATCAGGGAGTCTCGCGTAACGGAGTCGGGGTTCGCCTCGGTCGTCACCTCGGCGCCCGGGGCGAGAGGGATAAGCGAGTCGAGGTGGGCGAGCATGCGCGCCTGGTCATCTGCAGGCAGAAGCGTGGGGGTCCCGCCTCCGAAGAACACGGTGACCACGCGGTCATACGTGAAGTCCGACGCTTGATCGTCTGCGAGTGTGAGCTCCATTTCGCGCATCGCATTGGCAGGATATTCGGCTTGCGATCCTCCCCCACCAAGCTCCCTCGCCGTGTAGGTGTTGAAGTCGCAGTAGCCGCAGCGCACCGCGCAAAACGGCACGTGAATGTAGACCGAGAGCCCTCGGCGCTCGGCGTTAGTTCCCGCGGCCATCGGTGATGAGCGAGGCAGGGAATTCGAAGGAGATGCCGGCGCTCTCGAGCGCCGCGAGGCACCCCCTTGCCATCGAGGTGTACACGGGCGTTTCCGTGTCGCGGGCCCAGCTCAAGAGTGCCTTGGCGCTCGTTGGATCGATCTCGCTCGAGAGACCGCGGAAGATCTCGCCTATGCTTACGCCGTGCTCGGGAACCGAAAGCACTTCGATTTCGTCACCCGGGCGCACAACGCCTTCCCGCACAACGCGGAAGTACGCGCCCGACTTGCCGTAGGCGTTGAAGCGGCGGCCCCATGCTCCTCGGGGCTCGATCCCAGCCTGATCGGCGAAGCGCCCCATCCACACGGCGAAAGTTTTGCAGGGCTGGCGCGGCACGCTCGCCTGAAGCTCGGCACCGCCAATCCGCCAGCGCGAGCCAATGACAACCTCGTCAGTATCAATGCCCTCCGTGACGAGATTTTCGCCGAAGGCACCGTCGGGCAAGCCGCTCAAACCTTCCCGGCGCGCAAGTTCGTCGCGGGTTTCGCGCGCGAAAGCGTACACGGCCTTGAAAAGACCGCCGTGGTGTTCGGTATCGCCCTGCACATCGCCAAGCACGCCGTGCGTAAGGAGCTTGATGCCCTCCGCGCGCGGGACCTTGTTGATCCCCGAGCGGATGCCCGTTTCCTCGACGTGGAAGAGTGATTCCACCGTGCACGTCGCAATCACGCGCGCGGGGCCTTGAGCGATAGCGACCGAAAGTGGTTCGACGTTCATGTTCGTCCCCTTACTTGTTTTTGCCGTCCGACGATCCGCCGTCCGAGCGCAGCGCCGCGATGAAGGCCTCTTGCGGCACGTCGACCGAGCCGATCGACTTCATGCGCTTCTTACCTTCTTTCTGCTTCTCGAGAAGCTTGCGCTTACGGGAGATGTCGCCCCCGTAGCACTTGGAAAGCACGTCCTTGCGGATCGCGCGAATGTTTTCGCGCGCAATGATGCGCGAGCCGATCGCCGCCTGGATCGGCACCTCGAACTGCTGGCGCGGAATGAGGTTCTTGAGCTTGCCAGCCATTTCCACGCCGTAGTGGTAGGCCTTGTCGCGGTGCACGATCGCACTGAACGCGTCCACGGTTTCGCCCTGGAGAAGCATGTCAACCTTGACCAGGTCGGCCGCTTCCTCGCCCTGAACGTCGTAGTCGAGCGAGGCGTAGCCCTTCGTACGGCTCTTGAGCTGATCAAAGAAGTCGAACACGATCTCGGCGAGGGGAAGAATGTAGCGGAGCTCAACGCGGTCTTCGCTCAGGTAGTCCATGCCCTTCATCGTGCCGCGCTTGGACTGGCACAGTTCCATGACGGTGCCCACGAATTCCTTGGGCACGAGGATCGTGGATTTCGCGACGGGTTCGCGGATTTCGTGGACCTTGCCCTCGGGGAAATCGGAAGGGTTGAGTACCTGGACTTCGGTGCCGTCCTCCATCGTCACGTGGTAGATCACACTCGGGGCGGTGGAAATCAAGTCAAGGCTGAATTCACGCTCGAGCCTCTCGCGCACGATTTCGAGGTGGAGCAGCCCGAGGAACCCCACGCGGAAGCCGAAACCAAGCGCGGTCGAGGTTTCGGGCTCGTAGTTGAGCGCGGCGTCGTTGAGTTTGAGCTTATCGAGCGCGTCGCGCAGCGCGGGGTAGTCGGAGCCGTCGATCGGGAAGAGGCCGGAGAACACCATTGGTTTGGGCTCGGAGTATCCGGGAAGGGCTTCTTCGGCACCTCGGAGCGCCGCGGTTACCGTGTCACCGACCTTCGACTGGCGCACGTCCTTCACACCCGTGATGAGGTACCCGACTTCGCCGGGCCCGAGGCCCTTGGTGGGCTTCGGTTCGGGAGAGATCACGCCGATCTCGAGAAGCTCGTGAGTCGCGCCCGTCGACATCATCTGGATCTTTTCGCGCGGGTCGAGCTGCCCGTCGACGACACGCACGTACGTCACAACACCGCGGTACGTGTCGTACACGGAATCGAAAATCATCGCACGCGAGGGCGCATCAATCTGCCCATGAGGCTTCGGGATCGTGCGCACGACGTGATCGAGAAGTGCCTCCACGCCCTCGCCGGTCTTGCCCGAAACCTTGAGCACGTCTTCAGGCTCGCAACCCACGAGCTGCGCGATTTCCGCGGAGTACTTTTCGGGATCAGCGGCGGGCAGGTCGATCTTGTTGAGCACCGGAATGATCTCGAGGTCGTTGTCGAGCGCAAGGTACAGGTTCGCGAGGGTCTGCGCCTCGATACCCTGCGCGGCGTCGACGAGCAGAATCGCGCCCTCGCAGGCCGCAAGCGAGCGCGAAACCTCGTAGGTGAAGTCCACGTGACCCGGCGTATCGATCATGTTGAGTGCGTACGCCTCGCCGTCCACAACCCACGGCATGCGCACGGCCTGACTTTTCACGGTGATACCGCGCTCGCGTTCGATATCCATGCGGTCGAGGTATTGGGCCCGCATCGCACGTTCGTCGACGACCCCGGTGAGCTGGAGCATCCTGTCAGCGAGGGTCGATTTTCCGTGATCGATATGCGCAATGATGCAGAAGTTACGGATCCTCTCCATAGAGGTCGCGGCTGGCTCAATCTCGCGCATGTTCGCGGGGGCGCTAGTCAACGGGAATCCTTTCGACGGGCACAGATGATTCCATTGTCCCATGCACGGACAGTTTTGGCTCGTTCACGCGGGCCCGCGCACGGGTTGATACGGTCACATCATGAGCCTTTTCTCCTCCCTCCGGTCCATCGCGGGCTCCCTTGCCCGCAACCGTCAGGTGCAACGCGCCGCCCGTCGCCTTGCGCGGGAGGGAGTGCGCTCGCTCGAAGGAAAAATGAAGGGTTCCGACGGTGGCCGGGCAAGCGTCGGGCCAGATTCGCACACCGATGCTCGCGCGAGCGACACCGGAACCGCTCTCCCCGACCGTGCGGGCAACGCTCCCCTGAACCTCACGTACGCCCCCGCCGCTGATGGCAATCCGGATCCGGGCGAAATCGTGTGGGCGTGGGTCCCGTTCGAGGAGGACCGCTCACAAGGTAAAGACCGCCCCGTTCTCGTGATCGCCGACGAAGGCGGCGGCGTAATCGTGGCGCTCATGCTCACCTCGCGCGATCGCGGCAAAGGCGATCACACCGATGAGCACGGCAATCGTTGGGTCGATATCGGCACCGGGTCGTGGGATTCGCGGCATCGCCCCTCCGAGGTGCGGGTCGATCGGCTCATTAGACTCGAAGCGGCGAAGGTGCGACGAGAGGGCGGCAAACTGGACAAAGCACGCTTTGAGCGGGTGGCTAATGCCACACGTGACGCGCATGGCTGGTGAGTTTTAACTCTGGGCTTTCACGCTTAGCGCTGGTAAAGTTGACGGCTGTATGTGTGAACATACTGCGCTGTGTGCGGCGCACTTTCGTCCCTTTCGTGTCTCTGGGGCAGAGTGCTGCATGCGCCGGCGTGAGTTTTTCCGTTCGTGATGCGAACGTTTGACGTCTCCAGGCGACACCCCACCGCCCGTCCCCGTCGAGCGCGAGCACCTCTCATGAGCGGCGTTTCACCTCAACATCTAGAAAAGGCACCTCGTGGCAAACATCAAGTCCCAGATTAAGCGCAACAAGACCAACGCGAAGGCTCAGGCACGCAACAAGGCGTACCGCAGCGAGCTCAAGACCTACGTGCGTAAGGTTCGCACCGCGGTCGCTGCCGGCGATGCGGAAGCATCGACCAAGGCTCTTCGTGAGGCTTCGCGCAAGCTCGACAAGGCTGTGTCGAAGGGCGTCATCCACAAGAACCAGGCTGCAAACCGCAAGTCGGGTCTCGCAAAGCTTGTAGCGACGCTCGAGAAGTGAGCATAATTCTCGCGTTTTAGCGTGACGGAAGGCCCCGCTTCGGCGGGGCCTTTTTGGTTGCCTCTTCGGCAGTGGATCGACCCGTGCGCCGACCTACCTAGCCGAAGATGATCCGCACCTGCGCGATGAGGTCCTTCGCGAATGTCAGCACGAGAAGAAGCGTGAGAAGCGCACCACCAATCACCCACAGAGCGGTTCGCCAGTCGAAACGATTCATGCCCGCCCCCTCCTCGCGCGCGAAATCTCTACGATAAGGCGTTGAAGCGCCCACATTGGGTCACGATCATTACCCTTAACCGCGGCATCCGCTGCGGCGAGGGATTCGAACACCGAGGCGAGCGCGCGCTCCGAGTAGTGGCGGGCGAGCTGAGCGTTGTTGCGGAACATCCAGTCCTGCATGCCTGTGCTCTTTGCCGTCGCACCGGGAATCGCTGCCTGCGCCACCTGCCTGGCCTTGCGCACAATCGTCGCGACGATGGCGACGGGAGACAGCCCCGAGAGTTCGGCTTGGCGAAGCAGCACGAGCGCTTCGCGTTCTTTGCCGGCGAGGCAGGCGTCGGCGATCGCAAATCCCGTTGTCTCCGCGCGGCCTGCCGTAAGAGCCTCGACGTGCCTGAGCGTGATGGGGCCAGCCTGCTGACCCGGCTCGGGCTCGGTGTCGCGCATGAGTTGGGTGCTCACGGCCGCTAGTTCCATGAGGTCTGCCCCGAAGGCATCGACGAGAGCTTTAACCGCATCGGAGTTGACGCGGCGCCGCGCGCGTGAAAACTCGCTCATCGCGAAGGTCATCTTTGCTTTCGCGGTTTTGATCTCTGCCGCGTTCACCCATGGAGCGCCCGATTTCTTCACGGCGTCGAGGAGCTTCTTGGCGCGCTGATCACCGCGATTGATGAGCACGAGCGTGACGTCCTGCTCGGGACTCTGCACGTATTCCATAAGAGCGTTGATGAGAGGCTCCGCGCCGCGTGTCACCTCATCGATGATGACGAGGCGTGGCTCGCCGAAAAGCGAGGGGGCCGTGTATTGAAGGACGTCGCTCTTGGTAATTTCGGTTGAGGTGAAACGGTGGATCTCAAGATCGGCGTGGCGTTCGCGACTGAGCCGGACGATGCGTTCGAGCGCGCGCTGGGCGAGGAGCGCTTCCTTGCCCGCGATAAGCACAACGGGCGCGGGTTCGATACTGTGCCACTGGACTTCGGCCATGGAGAAAGTCTATCGACCACATCGCGAACGCTTTGCGCTTGACGCGAGGTCAGCGGCTACGGTGGCTCATGACATCTAAATGTATACAACAAACTGGAGGTGGAACCCGTGTTGGGTTTGAGCGCGCTGCTGCTGTTCGTCATGGGCATACTCGCGGGCATCGTCAATGCAGCCGTCGGATCCGGTTCTCTCCTCACCCTCCCCGTGCTCCTCGCACTCGGCGTCCCGCCCGGCGTGGCCGTGCGCACCAACACGATCGGAATGTCCTTCGCGACAATCGCCTCCGTCCTTGGCTTCCGCAAAGAAATCGCGGCAGAGAAGCGCCACCTCGCTCCCCTTTCTCTCACCACGATCGTGTGCGCGAGCGCCGGCTCGATACTGCTCCTCCTCTCCCCCTCGAGCGCTCTCGACATCGTCGTGCCCATTCTCATCATCGTTGCGCTCGCCCTCGTCATCGGTCAGCCCTACCTGACGGCGTGGCTCAATAAACGGCGCGAGGCCGATCCTGGCACGCAAACGGGCCCCGTCGGCGAGGCATACGAAAGTCCGTGGCTCGTCGCGCCCATGGGGGCGGCCGCCGTCTATGGCGGATATTTCACCGCTGCACAGGGCGTTCTCTACATGGGGATCCTCGGCATCGCCACGTCCCGCAGCATGAAAGACGTCAACCCGGTCAAGAACCTCATGCAGCTCTACGTCAATGCGACGGCCGCAATTGTCTACCTCGTGGCGTTTGTGTTTTTCGACGCGCACGTGTGGTGGGCTGGCGTCGCCATTCTCGCCGCGGGCGGGATGATCGGCGGCTATGTTGGCTCGCACGTTGCGAAGCGTCTACCGAACTCGGTGCTGCGCGCGACCATCGTCGTCGTCGCCCTCGTCGCGCTCGTGCGACAGTTTGTATAGGAAAAGTGAAGGCGCTAGTTACCGATCCTCGTCGGCCAAGCTCGAGAGGCTCGCGAGGAAAGCATCGCGCGACGCCTCCAGGTGGGCGCGCATATGCGTGGGCGCGTTGTGCGCATCTCCTGCGCGCACGAGATCGTAAATCACTTTGTGCTGATCCCAGGCAGACGTGTCGCGCGTAACCGTGAAGCCACGATGCGCGCTATGAAGCCACTCCACGCGCCCGCCAATCTGCTGGAGGATGTGACTCAACACGGGACGCATGGCTAGATCCGCAAGTCCCTGGTGCACGCGGAGATTCGCCTCCGCGATTCCAGCACCGTCTCGATTCGCAAACGCCTCGTCGCCTTGCGCGAGGGCAGCCTCAATTTCCGTGCACAGACGGCGCGAACGCTCGACATGAGCGGCCCCGGGAGCGGAGAACTCGGCAAATCGCGCGGCTGCATCCCGCACGAGTGAGGTTTCGAGGGTGATGCGGAGGTCAAACAGCTCGCGCGCATCGTCAAAGGGCGGGTGGGCCACGCGGGATCCGACGTTTGCCCGTGTATCAACGAATCCCTCCGCCGTGAGGATGCGCAATGCCTCACGCACGGGGACGCGCGACAGCTCAAACTCCTTCGCCAAGGCAACTTCACGAAGCGGAGTGCCGGCCTCGTATTGGGCAGCGATAATTCGCTTGCGCAGGGTGGCGGTCACGGTCTTCGCCGCGGCATCAGACACGCAGAACTCCTTCGAAGATCAACAGCGGAATCCCGCTACATAGGCATGAGCACAGGCCATGCTACATCGGCCTGTTGAGCGTCATTTCGTGCGCACCGTCCAGCCCGCGTCCGTTCTCGTCAACACCAGCATCCCCTCCTCGTCGGTACGTCTAAGCACTGTTCCTTGTCGCTCAAACATCGCGAGCGTCTTAGGGTGCGGGTGTCCGAATGAGTTCTCACCAACGCCAACGATGGCAAGCGGGGCGTGAGCTGCCTCGTAAAGCTCCGGTGCCTGCCGGCGGGAGCCGTGATGCGCAACCTTGACCGCTTCAACAGGTTTCACCGCCCCCGAGTGCGCAAGCCTGGCTTGCGCATCCGGCTCTAGATCCCCTAGCGTAAGTGCGCTCCATTCCGGTGCTTCCACGCGCATCGAAATCGAACAGTCATTGAGCGCCGACTCCTCACCCCCGCCCTCGCCTGCCCCGAGGGCTCTCGCTTCCTCGGCTGAACGCGGCCACAGCACCGTGAGAGAAACACCTCCGACGGTTTCCGCGCGGGGCGCGAGCACGGTGTCCACTTCAGTTCGAGGGAGCTTCGCTTTCGTCGTGGTATCGAGCGGGCACACCCACGCCTGCCGCGGCGTACGCTCTCCCGTCAACGCCGGTATTCCGCCGTCATGATCAGCGTGAGGGTGGGTCACGACGAGGAGGTCGATCGCTCCGACTCCCGCACGGTCCAAACATCGGGCGAGCATGTTCGGGTCTGGTCCCGTATCGATGAGTACGGTTTTTCCCCCGGCACGCACGAGCATTGCATCGCCCTGCCCAACATCGCACATCACGACATCCCAGTCTTCGACGTCCCCGGGAATCAGCGTGGAGACTCCCCCGAAGAGGGCGATCACTGCGAGGAATGCGAGCGCCCAGCGCACCTCGCGGCGCGTGCGCAGCCAAAGCGTGAGCCCTACGACGATGAGTACCCCTGCCGTGGACAGTGCACCTCCCGCGCCGGCCGGCAACGCAATGTGCGCTCCCGGAAGTGCGGCACTCACCTGTGCAATGAGCACGAGAACGTGCGCACCTGCCCCCGCAAGGGCGAAGAATGGTACCCCGAGCGGCGCCCACACATGCGCGACAATAATGCCGACAAAACCGCTCACGGTTGCGGGCGCCACCACGAGTTCCGCGGCAATATTCGCCGGCACAGCCCACACTGACGTTTCGGGAGCAAGCAGGAGCAAGACCGGCGTGCATGCTGCCTGGGCAACCGTCGGAACGGAAACCACAAGCGCGAGATTGCGAGAAATTCTCTCGCGACTGACCTGCCGGATAACCTCAGCAAGCGGAACCGAGAGCGCGAGAATAGCCGCCGTCGCGCCCACGCTGAGCACGAAGCCCACCTCTCCCACGAGCGCCGGATCCATGAGGCACCAGGCGAGAACGGTGAGCGCAAGCGCGTTGAGAGGCGGCGTGCGGAAACCCGCATAGCGTCCAATCATGAGAGGAACGGCCATGAGTGCGGCTCGCAGCAAGCTGGGCTCCGGGCCCACCGCAGCCACGTACACGGCGATCCCCGCAGCCCCCGCCAGAACCCGCGCTTTGCGGCGCACGCTCACGGCAAGCAGCGGTAGCGTGACAAAAGCATAGGTCAAAGCAATATTTGCACCCGAGGCAGCAACGAGATGCGTGAGCCCGGAGGTCGCCATATCGTCCTTCACCTCTCTGGCAAGGCCCGCCGCGTCTCCGAGGGTCATGCCCACGACGAGCGATGCTTCATTGGCAGGCAAAAACGAGGAGGCTAGCCGTACAACCTCTTTTCGCTCTTCTCGCCAGGAGTCAAGGACACGCCCTACGGCGGCCATCACCCCCTCATCCTCAGCAGGTCGTGGCGGTTCCGGCTGCCATTCGGCAATCTCGAGAAAGAGCGTGGAGCCATCCTTTTCGGCGTATCCCCGCGCACGCAGTATGTCTCCGCGTTCAAGCGAGAAGGGATCGCCCCCACGCGTGTGTTTCGACCAGGTGAGCACGATTCGCGTCTGCCTCGAAATCGCTTTGTCTCCTGCACCGACCGTGATCCTCGAGAGTTCGGGCTGGCTCGATGCACGCGCACCCCTCGTATCCCACTCGGCACCTCGCGCGGGCTGTGACGGTGACTCGCGAAGCGTCACCACGACCTCGCTCACAACGTTTCTTTCGCGAAGAGCCTCATCGAGACTCAAGTGATCGTTGTGCACGCGGGCAACCGGCCCTGCGACTGCTGCGCCAAGAACAACGGCAAGCAGCGCATGTGCCCGCAAACGTTTCTCTCGCACTAAGGCCAGGAGAAGCGCCGGGATGACGACGGCGAGAAGCACGACAGGGCCGAAAGACACACTCGCAATGGTTGCCGGCCAGAGCACAGCGGCGTGTGGAATGAGGCTCAGCCCCCTCACGGGCCTCACACCACACCCGTTCATGCCCTCAGATACTGATGCGCTCACGAAGTTTCTCGAAGATGGCAGGACCGATCCCCTTGACGTCCTGGAGCTGCTCGATGTTCGAGAACGGGCCGTTGGTTGTGCGATGCTCAACGATTCTTGCGGCAATCGCGGGGCCTACGCCGGGAAGCTCGTCGAGCTCGCTTTCGGAGGCCGTGTTGATGTTGACGAGAGCGCCGTCCCCGTCGGCCTCCGCTCCAGGCCCCGAGGGGGAAGGTTCAACGCCGGTCGCGGGGCTCGCGATTCCCGCGGGGACCTCTTCCCCTTCGCGCGGCACATATACCTGTTCGCCGTCGTTCACGACACGCGCGAGGTTAATTCGGCCAAGATCGGCGTCCTCGGTGGGCCCGCCTGCTGCCTCGAGTGCATCGCCGACGCGCACTTCTGACGGAAGTTCGACGAGCTTCGGTTGCTTGACCGCCCCCACGACGTGAACCACCACCGTCTGCTTTCCGGAAGCGGGAGGAATCGAGGCCCCGGGCGCCGGTGGAACCGAGGCGGGTGAGGTTCCATCCGGCGCCGCCCCCTCATCTAGAGCCGTCGTCGCTTCCGGTGTCCCCTGGGGAGTTGGCGCGGTGACCGCGACCGTGTCGTCATGCGGCGTCATCGACGTGGCCATATGAGCCCCACCGAGGACGAGCGCACCCGCGGTAAGGATCCCGAGTATGACACGCGGGTCCTTGAGTGCTGACCATCGAGGACCCCGACGTACGCCGGATCCTTCGCGTGACCATTCCTCAAGGTCGTCCCACGAGCGTGTGTTCGCACTCGTTCGTGCATCTGCGCGGTGTCGCCTCTCGCGCCCCGTCGTACTGTTCATAGCCTCCACGCTAGGAACGAGGAGCGCCCACGAAAAAGCCCCGGCCGTCCATTGGGGACAACCGGGGCTTGTGGAGCCTGGAGCGCGACGAGGCCTAGAAGAACATCGCCTGCCATTCGGGCAGGAACACAAAGAACGCAGCCACAATCACTACGGCGTACCACGCGAGAGAAAGTGCGATCCACGAACGCAGCACGGTGCGCACGAGCCCGCGCGCCTCGATGATGCTCTCCTCCACGAGGAAAGTCACGAAGCACCAAAACATGGGTGGCACGACCGCCCACACGAGGAGGCACCACGGGCACAAGGCGTGAATGGCAAAAAGCGCGTTGCTCGAGAGCCACACAACGAAAGCAAACGCGAAGGCGAGCCCTCCGAACGTTGCCCAATGGAACCACCGCGGAAGCGCAAGGCCCGAAAGGTGCAGTGCGCCGACGACACCCATGATCGAGAATCCCATGAACCCGAGGTACATGTTCGGAAAACCGAACGTCTGAGCCTGCCACGTTTGGATAAACGTCCCGCACGAGATGAACGGGTTGATATCGCAGGCCAGCGACGCATTAGCGTCAGCGAGAATCGCGAGCTTATCTTGCATAAGCGCGAATGACGCGACGATCCCGAGGACAGACCCGATGAGCAGCACGAGCCCAACGGTGCGCTGAGAAGCTCGAGGCTTCGCGTCTTGCTCGGCGCGAATCTGAGCATCAATGGCCGCGAAATCCTTCTCGCCGTAAGGAGAAGTCGTTAAATCTTCAGTCACGCGCCTTATCGTAATACGCTTTGAGCTTCGCGAAGCCTTCGTCCATACTTACGCGCGGCTTCCACTGCAAACGCTCGCACGTGCGTCGCTGATCAAACCAATGCGCTGTCGACAGCTGCTCCGCGAGGAACTCGGTCATGGGCGGCTCATCGTAGCCGGGCCGCAACTCCCACGCCTTCTCGATCACGCGACCCGCAACGCGTGCGAGCGGACCGGGAACCGTGATTCGCGGGCGCGATACACCGGCCGCATCGCACAACCCCACCACGAAGTCGCGAACCGTGCGCGGCTCGCCATTCGTAATCACAAAGCTCTCTCCGTGCACGTCCTCGATCCGCTCGAGTGCCGCGACGAATGCCTCGGCGGCGTTATCGATGTACGTCGTGTCGATGAGCGCCATGCCGCGATCGAGAAGAGGCATCGTCCCCTTGCGGCCACGCTCGACGATGCGTTCCACGAGCTGGGTGTCACCGGGGCCCCACACGATATGCGGACGCAAAGTCGTGACGAGAATGCCATCGTTGCCGTCGGCCTCCATCGCCACGAGCTCAGCGGCGGCCTTGGTGCGGGCGTAGGGCCCGCGGGCGCGCGTAGGCTCAGGGGCGGTCGCGTCGAGCCCGACGATAGCCTCGCCAAAGTGGGCGACCGACGGCGAGGACGTGTTGACGAGCTTCCCGCCGCCCTGGGCGCGAAGCGCATTTACCACATTGCGAGTGCCCTCGATATTGATGGCGCGGTATTCCTCCTCCGGACCCGAGATGGAAACCTTCGCCGCGAGATGAACGACCGCGTCGTTGCCGTCGACGGCACGGCGCACCTGGTCCGCCTCGGTCAGCGAGCCGCACACGTCGGTGATGCCTTCAATCCCCGCGGGGCGGCGCTGGAACGCGCTCACCTCATGGCCCGCATCGCGAAGCCGCTTTGCGACCTCGCCGCCGAGCATGCCGCTCGCACCGGTCACAAGAACTTTCACAGCGCGCTCCTTTGACCCGCGAGCTCGCGCGTGGCCCACGCGCCCAGGCGAGCTCGCTCGATTTTCGAGTTATGCCGGATGTCAGTGGGAAGGGTCGTCGTTTCGAACGCCGCGGTCACAGCGATGCCGGTAGCTGCTTCAACCGCCTCGCGGATCGCCGCCTGGCGCTCCGGAGTCGCAGGCTTCGGCGTCTCGCCCTTCCCGGGGCGGAACGTCGCCGGATCCTCGTACACGACAACGACCTGCTGAGTTCCCATAGGGCCGACACCGCACACACCCGCGCGGCGCACAAAGTCGAGGCTCTCCGCCGCCTTTTCGACCTGCACGGGCGTCACGGGACCCGCCGCAGTCGTGACCACGTGCGCAAGACGCCCCTCGACCCACAGGCGACCCTCGGCATCGAGCTGACCGACATCTCCCGTCGCGTGATACCCCTCGCAGCGCATCGACTCTCGCGTCGTATCCCACAGCATGAGGTAGCGGTCGCGAACGTGCGCGGCACGGACCATAATCTCGCCGACAACACCGGGCTTAGTGGTGACCGTGGAGGCTGCGCGGCCGTCGGACTGAAGCGGCGCGATTGCGAGCTCCACACGCGGGACGGGCGCACCCACGCACACCCCGCTTCCCTCACCAGCGGCTTCAATTCCCCCGAGGTCGATCGCCGCGACCGCGAGGCACTCGGTCATGCCGTAGGGCGAATACGAGTGCGCGTTCGGGAGCACATCGCGTAGCGCGCGAAGAAGCGGCGCGGGAATTGGTGCCCCCGCGCTAAAGAAGCTCGGCACTCGCGAAAGTGCCTCGCGCTGGCGCTCATCGAGCGCGCCAGCCGTGTCGATAATGTTTTGGAGCGCAGCCGGAGCAGTGAAGACTGCCGGTGAACCGAGCTCATCGACGGCATCGGCGAGGGCGCTCGCGGTGAGCTCGCCGGGGCGCGTCACGTCCATCTCGGGCACAATGCTCGGCGCACCGAGGGCCGGGCCAAGCAGTGCGAACGGCGCGAATCCGGCAACGAGCCCACGTTCAGGACGCAGCTGAAGGGTGTCCCCCACCGCCGCAAACATCGCGCTCGCCTGCCGATGCGTGTACACGGCGCCCTTCGCGGGGCCGGTCGACCCCGATGTAAACAGCACGAGCGCATCCGCATCGGGATCGATGTCGACCCACTCATCGCCGCCACCAAGAGCGTGAATCTGCTCGCCCTCGCGCATGAGCTCATCGATCGACGTGCTTACACCAAACACAGCGCGATCGATCGTGGGCAGTGTGCGCACGGAAATACGTTCACCAGGCCAACCGAGTGCGCGGGCTCCCGCAAGAGCCGTAGGGATCCCCACGACGTAGTCGATGTGGGCGCCCACAATTGCGCGCGTAAGACCCTTAACCCCCAGGCCTGCATCGGCAACGACGGCAATCGCGCCGATCCGGAGGCACGCATACAGCACAGCCGTGAGGTCGGCGCCTGGCGTCACGAGAACGTTCACACGATCACCGGCCTTGATGCCATGCGCACGCATTCCACTCGCAAGCTGCGACACTCGCTTTTCAAGAAGGCTCCACGTAATCGTGCGCGGGCCTTCGGCGAGCATCTCGACGACAGCGGGCTCATACGCCGTTGCCGGATCGTTTGCGCGCTCAGTAATGAGCGAGCCGAGACGTCGGTACTCGGGTTGTACGGCAAAGCTCGAGACCGAACGCTCACGGTGATCGGCGCCGTTGATGAGCCGTTCCCCGAGCCAGCGTCGCACGAGCGGGGCGACGGGCGCGTCGTCCCACACGAGATGCGATGCACCTTCGAAGCGATGCACGTCGGCATGAGGGACACGTTCAAGAAGGTCACGAAGGTATCGGTCCGAAAAGACAACATCGCGCGGCCCCCACACCATGAGAGTGGGAACGTCCATGTCCTTGAGCCCCTCCGCGAGGCGCTCAAGGGTCGCACGCGAGGGGTGCTCCGCGCTCGCCGGAATATCGGCGACGAACGTTTCAATGCCTCGACGGCGCGCTCTCGAGCGATACGGCGCGTAGTAGCCCTCCCGCACCTCGCGCGGCAGCGGCGGCTTAGAGAGATTCACGGTCGTGCGAAGGAACGCATCCGTGCGCGACGTCGAGAACGGCAGAAAACCGGGGGCCGTCGCGAGTTGAAGTGAAGCCGGGAGCGACTCGCCAAGTTCCTGATGAATAGCGGTGTTCGTGAGCACCATGCCGATCACGTCGTGACGGTTGTCGAGGGCCCAGCCGATCGACACAATGCCGCCCCAATCATGCCCCACCGTCACGATATTGCCGGAAAGGCCGAGTGCATCCGTAAACAGCGACAGATCGGTAATGCGGTCCTGCAAGCGTCGCTCACGTCCCGTGCGTTCCGAGTAGCCCATCTCGAGCTGGTCAACGGCAACGACACGCCAACCCGCTTCGAGCATCTCCTCGTTGAACAGGCTGCGATACAGGAAGGAGTAGGTGGGGTTGCCGTGCACGCACAGAAGCGTGCCGCGGGGCTCAATGCCGCGCTCGGCAAGTTGACGGGCGTTATCGAGGTAGTGCCAGCGGCGCATATCGCCGAACGAGTCCCGCACCCTCAGCGTGTGGTGCAGTTCAGGCTGAACGCCGGGAAGATCGGGAACGTCCTGCACGTCCTGGAAGGTCTTCGCGCTCACCACTGGACCTCCATCATCGCCGTGTTCAATCCCGAACCGACGCCGAGGAGCAGAAGTTCATCGCCCTTCGCAAAGCGATCCTGGTTGAGGGCGAGAGTGAGCGGAACGGCCTCCGCGGCAATGTTGCCAAGTTCGGGGAACGTTACCGGAATGATCTCGGGGTTGATCCCCATGGCCTTCGCGAAGGCACGCGTGTACACCATCGACACCTGATGGGTGATGTACCACTGCTTATTCGAATAATTGCGACCGCTTTCCTCGGCGGCGCGCCACGTTTGCGTCACGAGCTCGAGGCCGTTTTCAAGGAGACCGGCCGTATCGGTACGCATGTCGTCCATGTTGCCGATGCACAGCTCGTGGTGCTCGGTACCCGCGCGCGTTTGCGTGTGCACAATCCGGTGGCCATCCGGATGCTTATCGAAGCGTCCCACAACGGCCGCGGCAGCGCCCGAACCGAGCGTGAGCGACGCGAACTGGTTGTTGAAATCCTGGCGCGTCGAATTCTTGTCGTTCAAGCGCGCAATGGTGCGCCGCTGCACTTCCTCGACATCCTCCGCGCCCACAATGAGCGCGTAGTCGATTTGACCGGCGTCAATCAGACCGGCGGCGAGGGTCATCGCATTAACAAAGCCGAGGCACGCGTTCGTGATGTCAAAATTCATGCACGAGGCGGGCATACCGAGCGCCGCGTGAATATGGGCACTCATCGCCGGCTCGAGGTGCTGACGCGAAACGGAAGCGTTGATGAGGACCCCGACGTCCTCGCGGGTAATGCCCGCGCTCGCCATCGCACGCTCAGCGGCAATCACGGCACCCTGTTTCCAACCGTTTTCCGGATCTTTCCACCATCGCCGCTCGTACACACCGGCCACGCGTTGAAGCGTGCCCTTCGGCAAGCGAAGTCGCTTGCGGGCCGGTGAAAGCATCTCGTCGATCGAATCGGATGTGACGGGAACCTGAGCTTCCACGGCGGAAACGGAGAGAATGGCGGCGTTTTTATGGTCAAACGCGGTGTTGGGGATCACTACTACTATTCGCTTTCGGTCTCGGTTCGCGCCTCTCAAAGCGCCCCATTATTGTCCACCGAAGCACTGGAGATTTGGTGAAAAATTGACCTGATCAGGGGGCAGCGAGGCTCAAACGTGATTGAGTTCTCTGCGGGCGAGCGTGAGCGAGCGTTCGATCGGGGCGAGCTTCGCCTCAAAGTTCCGGCTCGCGCCCGTCGCGATCTCCACGATGACAGACCCGCCCCATCCTCGACGCGCGAGCCTTTGCAGAATTTCGGCAACCGGCTGATCGCCATCGCCCGGCACCAGATGCTCATCGCGCAAGGTGCGCCCCGACCCATCGGTGAGGTGGAGATGGCTGAGCCGATCCCCCACGCGTTCGATCATCGCGAGCGCATCGTCTCCCGCCGTCGACGCGTGCGAGAGATCGATCGTGAGATGCGCGTAGTCCTCATCCGTGGGGTCGTGGTCGGGGTAATACGGGAGCGCCTCGCGCACGCCGAGGCGCCACGGATACATGTTCTCGACGGCAAGCGCGATTTCGTAGCGCTCTTCGAGTTCAGCAACGATCTCCACGAAATTCTTCGCGTAACGTCCCTGCCATCGAAATGGCGGGTGGGCGACAACCGTCGGAACCCCAAGGTCCACCGCGAGGCGCATCGTGTCCTCGAGCTTCTTTTTAGGGTCAAGGCCGCCCGCGAACTGCAGAAAGAAGAGAGTTGGTGCGTGAAGCGACAGGATTGGAAGCTCATACACGCGAGTGAGGGTCTGAAGACGCATTGCGTCACGCGTTGCGGGATCGAGAGAACACATGACCTCAACGCCGTCATAGCCGGTTTCACGCGCTGCTTTAAAGGTGTCCTCGAGGCCAAGCGGGAAAAGCGACGAGGTCGACAGGCCCACGGGAATCGCGCGGTGCGGGTGGGAGCCCCCGGGTTGGGCACCACCCTCGTTGGTACGGCCCGTTCCGTTGCCAGGAGCGGGTTCTCGGATTCCGACGCCTGCCCGGCTCCTCTCGCGCCAAACTTCCGAGTTCTTCCTCGCCTGGTTTTTGCGGGTGAATACTTTTCGGCCGCCGGCGCTATCCTCACGTGTGCTCACGCCTTCACGCTAGCAAGGCCAGGTGCACTAAGGTTGGGGAGGATAGATTCGCGCACGGCGAAGGGACGCTCAGGAGGAACCGATGGCTAAGCTCCACTTCAAATACGGCGCGATGAATTCGGGAAAATCCGACACCCTCATTAAGACGGCCTACAACTACGAGGAACGAGGCCTCGGCACGATCACGGTCAAGCCCGCTATCGATACGAAGGGCGAGGACTGGGTGCTCGCCCGCGGAGGCGCAAAACGACGCGTCGACGTTCTCATCGAGTCTGGCCATGACTTGCGCGAAGAAATCAAAGCGTTCATCGCCGCACGCCCCGACCGCGACTTCCACGTGGTGCTCGTTGACGAGAGCCAGTTCCTCGACCGCGACCAAATCGATCAACTCTTTCTCGTCGCGAAAAACGATCAGATTTCGGTGATTTGCTATGGGCTTCGCACGGACTTCCTCGCCTGCCAATTCCCTGGCTCGTCGCGACTTTTCGAGCTGGCCGACAACTTCGAGAAGCTACCGACCATGTGTCGATGCGGCTCTCAGGCCGAATTCAATTGCCGCAGCGTAAACGGCATGTTCGTATTCGAGGGAGATCAGGTGGCGATTGATGGCGCTGGCCGCGTCACCTACGAGTCCCTGTGCGGCACGTGCTATCTGGACGAAAAAGCCAAAGCGCTCGGCCCCGCCCTTTTCTAAACAGCGATGTGCCCCTTTCAACTGCCGTCAAGGAGAGAAGCATGAAGATTTTGACGATCCAGTCCGCCGTGGCCTACGGACACGCAGGTAATTCCGCTGCCGTTTTTCCGCTGCAGCGGCTCGGCCACGAAGTTTGGCCCGTCAACACCGTCCTTTTCTCAAACCACACGGGCCACCCGACGTTCCGCGGTCCCGTCATCGACGCGAAGGACGTTCACGAGGTTGTTTTGGGGATCGAAGAGCTCGGCATTCTTGGCGAGGCTGACGCTATCTTGAGCGGATATCAGGGATCCGCGGCTGTGACCGACGTGATTCTCGACGCCGTGGAGCGCGTGAAGGCTCATAACCCGAACGCCGTGTATATCGCCGACCCGGTCATGGGCAATGCCGGCGAGGGGTTCTACGTCGATGCCGATATTCCGCCGCTCATGGCGAACAAAGTCGTTCCTGCCGCCGAGGTACTCACACCCAATCACTTTGAGCTTGGCGTACTCACGGGGACCGATGTGTCCACGCTCGAGGGCACCCTCACTGCCGTCGAACAACTGCGCGCCGAGGGCCCCGAGACCATCCTTGTCACGAGCGTACTCACCGATAAAACCACGCCCGGCACCCTCGAACTTCTCGTGGCCGATTCTTCCGGCGCTCACCTTATTTCGACACCGCGCCTGAAGCGCAAGGTTCACGGCAGCGGCGATGTGACGACGGCTCTATTCACGGCACACTTGCTTGGCGGTGCCGGCCCCGTTGAGGCGCTTGAGAAAACTGCCGCGTCGGTGTTCGAGCTCATCGACCGCACCCTCAAAGTCAATGCACGTGAGCTCTTGATCGTCGAAAGCCAGGACGCGTTCGTCAATCCCGACACGAAATTCAAGGCCCACCCTCTCCCTCACTGAATTCCATAGGGGTTGTGGGGGTTTGAATCCACAGGGTTTAGGGGATATTGGCTCCTAGGTCGTTTCGGCTTTGACTCTATAGGGTCCTGAAGCTTTGATTCCAGCGCACTTGCGCGACATACGCCGCGTCATGAGGGTGGAGAAAAACGGCGAGAGCATTTCCGAAACGGTGCCGCCTGATTTTTCCCGACCCTTGCCTTGCCCCACGGGAGGCTAATATTTAGTTCTTCTTGCGCGGTTTCGTTAACGTTTTCTTCTCCGCGTCCGGGTTCAACGGCCCCAGCGTTTCCTTACCCCGCTGGGGAATACCGAGATACTCCGTTGGCTCTTCATCCCCCACAAGACGCGCCTGACGAAGATCCGAATACATCCACTTCGGTTCAGACCTCACCTGCACAGTGCCATCAATCGGCTGCCACGCACCCCCACCAACCGAAAACTCCCCACTAAAAACCGTCACCAACGACACCTCATACCACCCCTCAAACGCATACCCAAATGAGCGCCACGCTCGTAGTCACTGGCCTTAGGCGCCGTGAACAGGGAGTGACGCGGACCTCTCTCGCAGTAGACATAACTATACCATCCATCAGGTACAGTTACGTTGTTCACGATTAGGGAGAGGCGCATGTCCACGATGACGAAACGGCGACGCTGGTCGCTGCTGGTGACTGTCGGAGCGGGGGTCCTACTGGTCACCCTCGACAACTCGATCCTGTACACGGCATTGCCGACACTGACCGAGGACCTTCAGGCATCAAGCACCCAGAGCCTGTGGATCATCAACGCCTACCCCCTGGTGATGGCGGGCCTGCTGCTCGGTAGCGGGACCCTCGGTGATCGCATCGGCCACACGCGGATGTTCGTCGTCGGCCTGGTGATCTTCGGGTTGGCGTCCCTGCTCGCAGCGTTGGCGCCGTCGCCCGAGGTGCTGATCGGTGCACGCGCTGTGCTCGCTGTCGGTGCGGCAGCGATGATGCCGGCAACCCTGGCACTGATCCGCACGTACTTCACGGTCGAGCGCGAGCGGAATTTTGCGATCGCGATCTGGGGCAGCCTCTCGGTCGTCGGGTCCGCTCTCGGTCCGATTCTCGGCGGCACGCTGCTCGAGTTCTTCTGGTGGGGCTCGGTGTTCCTGGTGAACGTGCCCGTAGTGGCGCTGGCGCTGGTTGCTACCTGGTTGATCCGCCCGGCCAATGACCCGGATCCTTCGAAGCGCTGGGATGCCGTGTCTTCGATACTGGTGATGATCGGGCTCGTCGGAACGGTGGTGGCCATCAAGGAGATCGGCCACGCGCCCCCGTCTGTCGCGACCATTGTTGTTGCGCTGCTCGTTGCTGCCATCGGGTTCTGGCTCTTCGTGCGCCGTCAGCGGCGCCTGGAGAATCCGCTGCTGGAGTTCTCCATCTTCCTCAACCCGGCGTTCAGTGCTGGCGTGCTCGCCGCGGCGTTCGCGATGTTCGCCATCGGTGGCATCCAGCTTGTCACCACGCAACGGTTCCAGCAGGTCGTCGGCTTCAGTCCGCTGGAGGCTGGGCTTTTGCTTGCCGTGATTGCCGTGGCCTCGTTGCCGACAGCGCTCCTGGGTGGTGCCTTCTTGCACCGTGTCGGGCTGCTCGCGCTGATCACCGGTGGTCTCGCCGTCGCCACCGGCGGCGTCGTGGTGACGGTAGTCGGGTTCCAATCATCCTTCGGCGTGCTGGTTCTCGGCCTTCTGGTGACGGGTGCCGGTCTCGGAGCTGCCATGTCGGTCGCCTCCACCGCCATCATCGGGAACGTGCCGGTGCGCCGTGCAGGCATGGCCGCTTCCCTCGAAGAGGTCTCCTACGAGTTCGGCAGCCTCATCGCCGTGTCCGTGCTCGGAAGCCTGCTCACGGCCATCTATACCGCCAGTGTTGTCCTCCCCAACGGTGCACCGGCGGCGGCTGGTGACGGTATCGCCGAGGCACTGGAGGCGGCGCAGGGAGACGCCGCCATCATTCAGGCGGCCTCCACGGCCTTCGACTCCGCGTACCTCGTCGTGATGCTAGTCGTTGCCGGCGTCCTGGCAGCGGCCGCTGTCATCACGGGAGTGCTGCTGCGTCGGTACCTGCCTGGCACGCAGTCACAGCTGCACTCCGAGCACTGACCACGAAAGGACCGCTCATGCGGACCAGCAAACGAGACTCCATCCTCCAAGCCGCCCTCCACGTTGTCGAAACCGACGGCGTCACGGCCGTCACGTACGAATCGGTGGCCGCCGCCTCCGGACTCACCAAAGGTGGGCTGCTCTACCACTTCCCCTCGAAGGACGCCCTGGTGCTCGCGCTGCACGAGCATCTTGCCGAGCGCTGGGACCACGAGATGATCAACGTCCTGGGCAAGGACCCAGACGAGGCAACGCAGGACGAGCGCGTCACCGCCTACGCCCGCGTGAGCGCTCGCAGCGCCACTGGCCCCGAGCTGCTGCTCATGCTCGAGGCGAGCACCGACAGCGAGCTCAACAAGCCGTGGAGAAGGGTCATCTCCCGATGGATACCCGACCCTGCCGAGATTGACCCGACTGACCCTCGGGCGCTGCAGAAGATGGTCGTGTACCTTGCCGCCGACGGACTCTGGCTTAGCGAATCCGTCGGAGCCGCCCCCCCCCTTCCGCCCGAACTGCGCGCCGCGCTGGCAGAGCACCTCGCCCACTCCGTTGCGGACGCAGCCGGAACCTCGAGCAACGCGGCGAACCGATGAGCGCATCCATCTCGTAGATCTGAACCGATCCAGGTTCGCTGCCGCTGCCTTTCGCCTTCTCAAGAGGCTGCTCGTTCGCGGCCTCGTCGAGTCAGTGCCATACAGGGGCACCCCAGCGGGACAGTTACGGCGCAGTAGTTTACTGTTGCCAATAGGCTCGGTCTCGCCATTTTTGCGACACATCTGTCGCACTGGGTATACCCCATCGACACATCCTTACTCGGAAACGGCCTACCGGGAAACAAAGTCGTCAACACCGTCCCATCACCAAAATCCCAGATATATTTCACCGGCGTCGCCCGCACACTCACAGCCCGACCAAGCATCTCCACCTCAAAAGTCTGCACCCGAGACTCCGCCCACACCACCATGTCCAACCCAATCGGAATCCAC
>OJXV01000024.1_pt1 | contig 63855 bp, 50 predicted proteins | sample 1600801 | NCBI WGS metagenome assembly OJXV01 (sample SAMN04436900, study PRJEB24849) | human gut metagenome | biome: human gut; feature: NICU; material: stool | host: Homo sapiens | place: USA: Saint Louis, MO | collected 2012-03-16 | reverse complement strand
GATCGCGTCGCGAATTGCCACGCCCGTCGAGCGCTTGAGGGAACCGCCGATGATCGTGAAGTCTTCGATGCCGGCCATCCCAGCGAAGGCTTCGCCGCCTTCTTGGGAGTTGAACACGAGCACACCGGCTGCGCCGTGGTCGATCGCGCGCTGGAATTTCTCGGTGAAGGAGATTTCGCCGCGTTCGATGAGGGCGATCTTCCCGCTCAGATCGGTGCCGTCCGGGTAGTCCTCTTTCTTGCCTCGACCGAGAAAAGCAACCTCGTAAGGCTTGTTCGTCGCTTCGCCGATCTGGAGCTGGTAGCCGAAAGGATGGTCTTCCCCGTCGTTGTAGAAGCCGCGGGGTGTCGAGACGACGTTGTTGTCAACCGAAGCGACCGTAAGGGCATTGCCCTGGATGCCGGGGGTACCCACGGTGCCGTCGTCGAACTTCCCGAGGGCGTCGTCGGTTCCTCCCGTTTCGGAAAAGTTGAGCCCGTCGTTGCCAGAGGAGATGACGGCGAGTACGCCCATCTCTTCAGCCTTCTTGAGGGCGAGGTTCGAGCCGTCGGAGTCCCACTTGACGCCGTTTGTCGATCCGAGAGAGAGGTTGATGACGTCGGCCTTGAGTTTGACGGCATCCTCGATGGCGGCGATCAGGTCGGAGTCGGAGGCGTAGGGGTTTGCGCCGTTAGAGAAGACCTTCAACGAGAGGATCTGGGCGTTGGGGGCAACGCCTTCGAGCCCGCTTTTCTTGCCGTCAGGGGCGTTGGCGGCGACGATTCCGGCGACGTGCATGCCGTGCTGACTCGTCGTAGTATCCCAGAATTCATAGTTTTCGTCGGCGTAGTTGTAGCCCTCGGGGATCTTCTTCGTGAACTTGCCGTTCGGATTGACCGTGTCGATTTTCGTATCGACGCCATCGTCGATGCGCATGTCTTCGTGGGTGGGATCCACACCCGAGTCGATGACGGCAACGACCATCCCGGAGCCGTCAACACCGTAGTCCTCGAAAGCCGCGGAGACCTGCTCCATTTCGCGCGCCTCGTATTCGGTGCGCTCATACTGGCGCTCGCGACGCACGGAGTCGACCGCCGGTTCAGCCTGGAGCTTCGCCATGTTGGCCGCGGGCATCGTTGCCGAGAAGCCATTGACGAGGAAGCCGAACTGACGGTCGACCTCGATGCCGTAGGTTTTGCTCCACGAGTTGATGAGGCGAATCTGTTCGCGCAGGTTTCGGCTTTCGCCGTCTTTGGAGGGTGAACCCGGCTGGTTCTTGAGAGTCACGAGGACGGCGACCCGGTCTTTGCTGAAGTTGGACTCGACGTGCGCCGGGTCCTTTGGGGGCTCGTTGCCGTGCGGCTGTGCGGCCACGGGCGCGGCTGCGAGCGTGAGCGCTGCGACGCAAGCTGCTGCGGCGCGCTTGAGTACTGGGATTCCCACCCGACACCTCTTCGGTAGTGACGATCCCGCGCCACGGATGTGACGCGCAGCCCATTTAAGGGTTGCGGTCGATCATAAGCATGTAACGCGCAACACGCAGCCGAATCTCAGAATGTGTACAAAATAGGTTCAGGGAATCTGTGCCCAACATTTGCCGCGGAATGGGCTCGAATACCGCCGCAAACGTTGGGGTTAGTTTTCCAGGCCGCGAACGAGAGGGCTGGGTCTGAGGTCAAGGACCCGCCCAAACCGAGATCAGGCTTCCGACGGCGTCTCGCGAATATCGACCCCGAAGACCCGTTTCACCTGGGCCGTCACGAGTTGCGGGTGGCGTCGGTCGCTCGGGGTCGAGGCCCACGGAGCGAACAATCCCGGGAGGTCGGGATGGGTGATTTTGCCGTGGGTCGCTCCCGAAGTGGTGACCACGAACCCGTGCTCTTCGAGTCGACGTTTGAGCGCGGCGCGATCGCCAGGATGGCGCGTGCCCCTCTTCCTGCGGTTACTCGGGCCCGCAAAATCCGCGGGGTCGAACGAGTCCACCTCCTCGGGTCGAACCGAGAGGGCATAGGCCGTGGGAAACGCGCCAATCACGTGGTTGTCGGCGCGCCTGACCTGCACGGTCCAAGCGCCGCGCTGGAAGTGATCGCTCGCGCCGTTGTCGCTCGTCCACGCGTCCTCGGGGTCAGCGACGGTGAGCACGATGATGTCATGCGTGATGCGCGCGAAACTCGCCCCCGAAACCGTGCGCACTTCCTCCTCGCGAACGGTCAGCGGGCGAGTGAAGGGGCGCGGGTCGGTGGGATTAAGCGTGACGACGGTACCTGAGGGAGGCGCACCGAAGCCTCGATCAATGTCGAGACTCTCCGCTTCATTCGCCTTTTCACGCGCGGCTTTCGCAGCGCTCTTGGTCTCACGCTGTTCCTCGCGCTGGTCCTCGCGCCGCTTTTCGGCTTCGGCGAGGAGATCCGCGACGTCCTCGCCCGCCGCCCTGCGCCGCGCGAGCTCGGGGAGAGCGCCGTAGTCGACCTGGCGCACCTCGCGTTTGGCGCGCGTGCGCCCCGCGAGGACCGCGGGGCTCGGTGCACCTGGGCGGGGAGTTTCTCGCGGTGAATCTGCCATGTCCCCCACCGTACCGCGGTGAGACGTCCACCTCGCACGGAGCCGATGCGGTTAATCTGGTAGTCGTCTCATTTCACCCTAGGAGGACATTCGTGAGTGCTTCCACCTCGCTGCGGGCACTGGCGGCATGCGGCTGCCTAACCCTCGCTCTTGCTGGCTGCGGCTCCCCCAATGAGCCACAATCCTCCCCGTCTGTGACGCGCGCAGCGGCGGCGAGCGACGGTGGCGGCCCGAGCGTCGTGATCAATGAGTCCGAGGGCGACGGGGATGCGCCACCCATCCCCGAGATCACCGCCGGAGGCCTCGATCATTCGGAACTCGGCGACTCCTGCAGCGACGAGGGCATGGTGAAGATCCCGCTGCACGGCGCCCCCGATCCGGCGCTCGAAGGCTTCAACGGCTCGTTCACGTACAACGGCTGGAAGGAAAACGGCGGCTCCTCGGAAGCGACGTTCACGATCAACCAGGGCGGCGGCAAGCAGCAGTTCGGCCCCCTCCAGGTTGGGGACCAGTTCGAACTCGGTGGCGCGCTCTACTCCGTCACGAGCATTTGCAAAGATAACGCCCAGCTCGACGTCATCGGCTAACCGATGTCCGCTTTCGCGCATCCGCGGATCGACCCCGAAAGCGGGATCTGCGAGTACTTTTCTGCCGGGCAATGCGAATCGTGCAGTCTCATGCGTACCCCGCACGATGCCCAGGTACGTGAGGCACGGGAGCGTCTTCACTCGCTTCTCGCCCATGCGATGACCCCCGCCACCGTGTGGGAAGAGCCGCTCGTGAGCGCACCGTGGGGGTTTCGCACAAAGGCGAAGATGATGGTGCGTGGCACGGCGAACGCTCCAGTTTTTTCGTTCCCGGGCACGCACGAGGGCGTCGATCTCGCCGACTGCCCCCTCTACCCCACGCTCGTTACCGACGTTCTTGACAGTGCCCGCGCGCTCATTCGCCGCGCCCAGGTCCCGCCCTACAACCTCGACAAACGCCGCGGCGAGATCAAGTACGTGCTCGTCACCGCCACCCAGACCGAAGCCATGGTGCGCCTCGTCCTGCGCAGCACCTCGGCGCTCGAGAGGATCCGCGAACACCTCGCGCTTCTCGACCCTCGCGTGAGCGTCGTGAGCGCCAACATCCACCCCGAGCACGAGGCCCTGATCGAGGGGACCGAAGAGATCCACCTCGCAGGTGCCGACCGTCTACGACTGCCGATCGGCGGGATCGACGTCGACGTGCTCCCCCGTTCTTTCACGCAAACCAACACCGCCGTCGCGAGCGAACTCTACGCCCAGGTCGCGCGGTGGATTCTCGATTCCGGCGCTCACACGGCGTGGGACCTCTACTGCGGCGTAGGTGGCTTCGCCCTCAGCATCGCCCATGAGGCCCGCGCCCGCGGCGCGCACATGGACGTCACGGGAATCGAAATCACGAGTGAGGCGATCGAAAGCGCACGTGGCTCGGCGAAGAGGCACGGTTTCGCGGGCGCCGTCGGACCCCTCACCACACCCGAACCAAGCGTTCGCGCGCACTTCGACACCGCTGACGCAACCGAGTGGGCGAGGCACCAGCCGAACCTACCCGAAGCGATCGTCGTCAACCCACCGAGGCGCGGCATAGGCGATGCACTCGCCGCTGTCCTCAACGCCTCGGGGGTTCGTACAATCGCGTATTCAAGCTGCAACCCGGAAACACTCGCCGCGGACCTCGCGCGCATGCCGAACTACCGCATCGCACGCGCACGACTCATCGACATGTTCCCGCACAGCGCGCACAACGAGGCCCTCGTGCTGCTGACACGCGCCACTGCGGGGGAACGCTAGCCCTCGTTATCGAAGGCTTCCTCAACGTCCTCATCGACCCAGTCGAAGGTGCGCTCGACTGCCTTGCGCCACAATCGCATGCTGCGCTCGCGCGTCTTGTCGTCCATCGACGGGCTCCAGCGCACGTCCTCTTCCCAGTATTTCTCGAGGTCGTCGGTCGAATCCCAGAAACCAACGGCAAGGCCGGCGGCATACGCGGCGCCGAGCGCCGTTGTCTCGATGATCTTCGGGCGGATCACGTCCACGCCGAGGATGTCGGCCTGGAACTGCATGAGGGTCTCATTCACGGTCATGCCGCCGTCAACGCGCAGCTCCTTGAGCGGCACCTTGGCATCCTCATTCATGGCGTCAATCAGCTCGGCGCTCTGGTAGGCCGTGGCCTCGAGAACGGCGCGCGCCACGTGATGCTTGTTGACGTAGCGGGTGAGGCCCACGATCGCCCCGCGAGCATCGTCCTTCCAGTAAGGGGCGAACAGACCCGAGAACGCGGGCACGACGAAGCAGCCACCCGAATCGTCGACCTTTGTCGCGAGTTCTTCGACCTCTTTCGCGCTCGAGATCAGGCCGATGCTGTCGCGGATCCACTGCACGAGCGAGCCGGTGACGGCAACCGAGCCCTCGAGGGCGTAGACCGGATCGGCATCGCCGAGCTTGTAGAGCACGGTCGTAAGCAGGCCGTTATCCGACGAAAGCGCCTCGTTCCCGGTGTTCACGAGGAGGAAGTTACCCGTGCCGTACGTGTTCTTCGCAGTGCCCTTCTCAAAGCATGCCTGGCCGAACGTCGCCGCCTGCTGGTCGCCGAGGATGCCCGCGATCGGCACGTTCGTGAGCAGGCCGCGCTTGCGGCCCTTCCCGTATACCTCAGACGACGAGCGGATCTCGGGGAGCATCGACATGGGGATTCCCATCTCGCGCGCAATGTCTTCGTCCCAGTCGAGCGTGTGCACGTTCATGAGGAGGGTTCGCGAGGCGTTCGTGACGTCGGTGACGTGCACGCCGCCCTTCGTTCCGCCCGTCATGTGCCACAAAAGCCACGTGTCGATCGTGCCGAAGAGCAGATCGCCTGCCTCGGCCTTCTCGCGCGCACCCTCGACGTGGTCGAGAATCCACTTGACCTTCGGGCCCGCGAAATACGTCGTAAGCGGTAGGCCGGTGACCTCTTTGAACCGGTTCACGCCCTCCTCGCCCGAGAGCTCGTGCACGATTCGCGCCGTGCGCGTGTCTTGCCACACGATCGCGTTATAGACGGGCTTGCCGGTGTTTTTATCCCACACGACCGCGGTCTCGCGCTGGTTCGTGATGCCGACGGCTGCCAGGTCATCCCGGTTCACTTCAGCCCTGTTCAGCGCGAGCGCGATGACCTCACGGGTGTTTCTCCAGATCTCCATCGGATCATGCTCGACCCACCCTGAGCGCGGGAAGATTTGCTTGTGCTCGAGCTGGGCCTGCGACACCGCGTGGCCTTCGTGGTCGAACACCATTGCGCGTGAGCTGGTTGTGCCCTGGTCGATCGCGAGGATGTATTTCTGGTCTGAGGTCTCTGGCATGAGCGGTCCTTTCGGCTCCCGCGGGCACCGCTGCCCGCGCTTAATCGGGGGTGCGCTTTCGCGCGCGTTGGTTAGCGTGCGGGAATTTCGCGCACGTTCTCGAGGAGTGCGGCGGCATCGGCATCGCTCGTCGTGTGCTCCGCCTCGAGGCGCGCGGCAATGAACGTCGAGTAGGCCTCGATTTCGGCCTCGCGCCGCGCCTCGTCCCAACCGAGTTCTTCCGCGAGGATCCCCGCGACCTCGCGAGCAGCGCTCACGCCACGATCGCGCGTCTCGTAGTCGAGGCGCGTGCGGCGCATGAGGGCATCGGCGAGGTGAAGCACGCCCTCGCTGCGCGCGGCGTAGACGATTTCGGCGCGAAGGTAGCGAGGGGCGTCCGTGAGCGGTTCCGCGAGCTCGGGGTTCTCGTCCATGAGGGCGAAAATGTCCTCGAGCAACGAGCCGTAGCGGAAGAGCAAGCGTTCGAGGCGCACCTCGTCGATTCCGTACTTACCCGCGAGAGCGGTTGCACGCACCCGCATCTCCTCGTAGCCGGCACCGCCGATGACGGGGATATCGCGGGTCTTCGTTTTGGGCGCCTCGGGAGTGCGGCGTAGGGCGAAGTCGACGACGTCCTCGGCCATGACGCGGTAGGTCGTGTACTTACCGCCGGCGATCGCGCTCAGGCCCGGTTCGACCTCCATCACCGTGTGTTCGCGCGACACCTTCGTCGAGGCGCCGTCGGACTTTTTCACGGGCTGAAGAAGGGGCCGCAGGCCGGCATAGACGCCGATGACGTCCTCGCGCGTGAGCGGGCGGCGAAGCACATCGTTGGCCTTTTCGAGTACGTAGTCGATGTCGCTGCTCGTCGCAGTGGGCACCGAGACGTCTTCTTTCCAAGGGGTGTCGGTCGTGCCGATCAGCCAGTATTCGTCCCACGGGATGATGAACAGCACCGATTTCTCGGTTTGCGTGATGATGCCCGTATTGTCTTTCGCCTCAATCGCCTCGCGCGGCACCGTGATGTGGATGCCTTTCGAGGCAAGCACCTGAAGGCCTGAATCGGCACCGGCGCGATCCTGTTCTTCACCGGTCCACACGCCGCCGGCAAGAATGACCTCGCGCGCGTGCACCTCGTATTCGTTGCCGGTCTCGAGGTCCGTGATGGCGGCGCCCACGACGCGGCCACCGTCTTTGAGGTAGCGCGTGACCTTCGTGTAGTTCGCGGCGGCGGCGCCGAGGTTCACGGCGGAGCGCACGAGCATCGCGACGAAGCGCGCGTCATCCATGCGGGAATCGTAGAACTCGATCGCCCCCGAGTTCTTTTCGGGGTCGAGTCCCGCGAAATCCTTCGCGAGGCCCTTGGAAAAGACGTGCTTGTGGATCGGGACCTCGCGGTGGCCGATCTGCATCGCGTCGTAGAGGGCGATGCCCGAGCCGATGAACCCGCGTTCGAAAACGTTCTTCATGGGGAACATGAAGCTGATGGGCTTCACGAGGTGCGGGGCGGTCTTTGAGATGAGCAGATCGCGCTCGCGAAGGGCTTCGGCGACGAGCGTGAAGTCGAGCATCTGGAGATAGCGGAGGCCGCCGTGCATGAGCTTGGACGAGCGCGAGCTCGTGCCGCTTGCCCAGTCGTTCATCTCGACGATGCCGACGCTGAGGCCTCGGGTTGCCGCATCAAAGGCGGCACCGGCACCGTTGACTCCGCCGCCGACGATGAGAATGTCGAGGGGGTTGCTGGGACTCGTCGCGGCCATCTGCTCGAGGTGCGCGGCACGCGAGGTGGGATTGAGTGCGGAACGGGCGGATGAGGACATAACAACTTCCTTCGTCAGGTGTGCTCGGTTCGCCGTTGAACCACGTCTATCAAGCTCAGTGAGGCTAACACCGGCACATCATTGAAGGCGGTGAGTGACCGATTGGCCCGGCTCTACACTGGTGGCACGCGCACCGGCACGCATAGGAGCACCCATGACCGCGACAGTCCGCATTCTCGTTCTCGGCCTCGGCGGCACGATCGCCATGAGCCAAAACCAGCCGGGTGGGCACGCCTCCCCCGCTGCACAGCCAGACGCGAGCGTGTTCCCCATCCCCGGCATAGAGCTGGAGTTTCGGGAAATCGCGAACGTGGGGTCGCCCTCGGTCACGTTCGCGCACGTGCGGGAGGTTCTGCGGGTGGCACGGGAGGGGTCCGACGCTGGCTTTCGCGGCATCGTGCTCACTCACGGCACCGACACTCTCGAAGAGACGGCGTTCTTGCTCAATCGCTATTGGAACCTCGATACGCCACTCGTTGTCACGGGCGCGATGCGCCCCGCGAATGCCCCCGGCGCGGATGGACCCGCGAACCTTCACGACGCGATCGTCACCGCGGCGAGCGAGCAGGCGCGCGGCCTCGGCGTTCTCGCGGTCTTCGATTCGCTCGTGCACGCCGCCGATCGCGTCACGAAGGTCAGTTCTCGAAGCATCGACGCGTTCGATTCGGAGCCCTCGGGCCCCCTCGCGCTCGTGAGCAAGGATGGGATTCGCGCGATGTATGCGCTGGAGCCGGCGGACTGCGTGATGCCCACCGTGCCCGCCGAGCTTCCCTCCGTGCCTCTCATCGGGACGGGCCTGTTTGATCGCGGCGAGGCTCTCGGGGCGCTCGTGCATCAGTCTGAGCCGCCCGCGGGGATCGTGATCAACGGTGTGGGGATGGGGCACGTGCCCGAGGCTGTTATGCCGCTCGTGCGTGAGGCCCGCGAGCGCGGCATCCAGATCGTTGTCGCGACCCGCATCCCCGAAGGCGGCACGTCAACCTACCACTACTCATACCCGGGCGCGGAAGTGGATCTCATCAATTCGGGTGCGTGCATGGCCGGCATGTTGAGCGCACACAAGGCGCGCCTGCTGCTCCAGGTTCTGCTCGCCGCCGGCGCGAGCCGCGAGGAAATCAGCGGCGCATTCGCGGGCTTCGCCTACTGATACTCTGTGGCAGCCACCCCGGCCTTACTTTTCATAAATTTCATAAATTTCAAAGCAATTCATAAAACTCATAGATCTTCATAGGCGCTGCGGCCTACTCTTGAGGTATGACCCGTGCACGCAACCCCTTCCGCGCAACCCTCGGCGCCACTCCCCCGCTTCTTGTCGGTCGCAGCGAAGCGGTGCAGAACTTTGCCTTCGCGCTCGATGACGGTCCCGGGGCTCACGAACGCATCTCGCTCATTGTGGGCCCAAGGGGAATCGGGAAGACCGTGCTTCTCAACGCATTCGAGGACACAGCCCAGGAGCACGGGTGGTTCGTCATAAGAGAGACGGCGACACGAGGCTTTGTGGAGCGCATCCGCAGCGAGATCATTCGCCGTTTGACACGTCAGCGCTCGCAACTCAAGAGCCTAGGGCTCTCCATCTTCGGCGTTGGCGGCTCCATCACCTGGGACTCATCCTCGATCTCGGAAACGTCGTATTCCTTGCGCAATGCCCTCGATGATTACCTCGCGTACAAGGCCGATCTCGATCGCTCTGCGGGGCAGCCCGCGAGCGGCGTGCTCATTACCCTCGACGAAATGCACCACCAACGCAACGATGAACTGATCGAGTTCGGTGCGACCGTTCAGCATCTTGTACGCGAGGGAAAAAACATCGCTGTCGCGATGGCCGGGATCCCCTCGGCGATCAAACCGTTGCTGTCCAGCCGAACGAGCGAGAGTGAAGGGCCGAACCCCATCACGTTCTTGCGCCGTGCCGAAAGAATTGAACTCGACCGGGTATCGGACGATGACGTGCGCCTGGCACTCGAGAGCCCGCTAGCCGAAGCGGAGATCACCTGGGCGGAAGAAGCACTCCAGACCGCGGTCAACTCGTGCCAGGGCTACCCCTTTATGATCCAGCTCGTCGGGCAGTGGGCGTTTCGCGAGGCTCAAGGTAGGAGTATCACGCGAGAAGCTGTCGAACGAGGGGCAGACAAGGCCCGACGAAAACTCGGCCAACTCGTTCACGAACCTGCGTTGGCGGACCTTTCCGATGTTGATCGCTCGTTTCTCATTTTTATGGCTCGAGACGACGGCCCTACGGAGATCGCCGACCTCAAGGCACGGTTCGGCCGCTCAGACTCCTACGTCAGCAACTACCGCAGGCGTCTTATCGATGCCGAAATGATCGTCAAAGCTGGGCGTGGCCGCATTGATTTTGCTCTGCCGTACCTGCGCGAATATTTGCGCGAGCACGCCGCCAGCCTCGTGGACTAGGCCTGCGCGCGGCGGACGATGAGCACGTGCGCGAACCAGAAGACGGCACCGCCGGCCGAAAGAGCAAGCCCGCCGATACCGAGCTTCACCAGGTCGGCGCCGAGCATCGGCACCATGACGCCGGAAGCGATCGCGGCGACGATGAGGTTCACGAACGTCGCGAAACTCGTCGCGGCGCCGCGCTCCTCGGGGAACATGTCGAGAACCTCGAGCTGCACGGGCGCCATCATGAGCGCCGCCCCCATGCCGAGAAGGCCCGGGCCAATCATGACCAGAAGGTGCCACACGCCGAACTGCGAGGTAAGTTCGGGGGTGAGCATGGGAATGATCACCGAGAGGACCCCTCCGAGAACCGCGGTGATGAACGCGATCGTGATGAGGCGCGAACGGCTCATGACGAAGGCGAGGCGCCCCACGAGGTAATTGCCGAGGATCATGCCCGCGATGATCGGGATGAACAGCACCCAGTAGTCCTGTTCGCCAAGGTGCATGACGTCGGGAACGATGATCGGGGCCGCCGAAATGAAGATGAAGTCGGCCTGGCTTGCGAGGCCAAGCGCGAGCGAGAGGCGCCAGATGACCGGCGAGCGCAGCACGCGCCCGAGCGACGTGAGGATGCCCTTCGCGTTGAACGGCTGGCGCTTCTCGGGAAGGAGCGTCTCGGGGATGACAATGAGCATGAACACGAGGGTGACGAGCGCGTAAAGGAGCATCGCCCCGAAAATCCAGCGCCAGGGCCCGAGCAGGAGGATCCAGCCGCCGAAGATCGGCGCCGCCGCGGGCGCGAGGGCGAAGATCATCATGACCTGACTCATGAGCTTTTGCGCTTTGCCGCCTCCGTAGAGGTCGCGGATCACCACGCGAGAGACGATCGTCGCCCCGCCCGCACTGAGCCCCTGGAGCACGCGGAAGGCGAACAGCATTGGGAGATTGACGGCGAGCGCCGCACCGAGCGAGCCGATCGAGAAAACGATGAGCGAAATGCTCATGACGCGCTTGCGCCCGATGGCATCGGAGAGCGGGCCGTGGAACATGCTCATGCACGCGAAGGAGATGAGATACAGGCTCGTCACCTGCTGCATCGCGGCCGCGTCGGTGTGGAAGTCGCCCCTCATCGCCGGGAAGCCCGGGAAGATCATGTCGATCGAGAACGGGCCGAGCATCGCGAGCAAGGCCATCGCAAACGTGAAACCGAAGGTGACCTTTTCGGTGCGCCCCAGGTGGAGGCGGAGCGCGGCCGTCTCGGTCGCGACTTCCTCGACCTGCTCGATCGGGCCGGTCACGTGCGAAACGTTGTCGGTGGGGTTGGCGAAAGCGACCTGCGGAATTTCTTCCGTTAGCGGCCGCGGTTCCTCGGTCGCGAGGCTTTCGGCGGCACGCTCATCGGCAAGCCGCGCAAGTTCGAGTGCGCTGGTGTCGGTTTTCCTCTGAGAATCGTCTGTCACTCGGTCAAGTTTATGGAACGCTCGCGGCCTTCCAACCCCTCTCGCACAACATCACTCATGACTTCGGTGACATCTGCCGCAGCAGCATCGATGCCTATGGACCGCGCCGGGCGCTTGCTACGCTCAAGCCACACGTGTGCGGGCAGAAAAAGGACGAAGGAGGCTGGCCATGCGGCGTCGCGCTCTTCTCGGCGGTGGGCTTCTCGCCGCGCTCGGCGCCTCAGCCCTGTATGTGGAGCGCGACAGCATCGCGGGCCTCTTCCCGCACGAGGCACACGAGGACCTCTTTTCCCTCGGCGTCGCCTTCTCATCCGTGCCGGATTCACTCGCGCGTGAGGTCGAGGCGCACGGCCCGGCGACCGTTCTGCGCGCCGGGAGCATCCCGGGCGTGGAGCGCACGTTCGTTCAGCCTGATTCACCCCCGCTCGTTGCGGGCACGCGCACTCTGAGCACTGCACACGGTGCCGAGACCCTCACCGCGATCACGCGAGCGTTCCTTGAGAAAGCTTCACGACCCGCGCCCACTCCCGCGCTCACTGATCTCGATCGCTCCGCACTCCTCGATGTTTTCACCCTCACGTGGGCGCTTCCCTCCCCCATCGCGGCGCTCAGCCCGAACTGGCGTTACACGTGGCCGCGCGATACGGCCCACGTGATCGTGGCCCTCGCCGAGCGCGGCTTCGACGACTGGGCGCTGGGTCTCCTCGAGTACCTCGCGCGTGTCCAGCGCCCTGACGGCACGTTCGAGGCGCGCTACCGCCCCGGCACGACCAGCGCGCCCGATGCCCGCTCACCGCAGTTCGATGGAGTCGGCTGGTTCCTCTGGGCGGCGGCAACGCTCGCCAGGCTTGGGGTGTTGGCCTCCGACGCCTCCCCCGCTTCCTCGAGCCCGACTCTTAAACGAGCACTCGCACGCTCCGCGCGCGCCGCCGCCGACGCCACGACCACCGCGAGCGGGCTTCCGAAGCCGAGCCCCGACTATTGGGAGGTACCCGAGCGACGCCTCACCCTCGCAACGGCGGCCATGACGCTCAGCGCGCTCGAGAGCGCGGCGCACCTTTCGGAGCTGGGGTTACTTGAGGGCGAAGCGGGCGTCGGAACCGAAACGCTCGAGCGAAGTGCCCGGGAAACCGAACGCGCCCTTATGGAAACTTTCGGCCCCGGCGCCTTCCAGCGGTACGCGCGCGGCGGCGGCTTCGACGCGGGGCTGCTCATGCTCCTGCCGCCCTACCAAACGCAGGAATTTGCCGAGCGCAACCCGACGATTGCCGGCCACATCGACGAGGCTTTCGAGGCGATGCAGCGCCCCGCCGGAGGCGTCGCTCCGGGCGCGCGCTGGAAACGCGACGGCATCAGTTGGACCCCGCAAACGGCGATGTACGCCCAGGCCTATGCGCGCCTCGGTGAGCGCGAGCGCGCTCTCGACATCCTCGAATGGCTCGCCGCCCACCGCACGAGCGCCGGGGCAATCAGCGAGAAAATCCTTGCCGACGGTAGCCCCGCCGCCGTCGCGCCCCTCTCGTGGCCAGCGGCGCTCGCGCTAAGCACACTCAAGGCACTGCACAGTTAGGAAGCGCTTACGGGTGGACGCACACGGTCAAACTGCATGCGATCGAGCTCGTACACGCTTGTGCACAGCTCGTCGATGTCCTCTTGGTTGTGGCTGGTCATCACAATCGTGCGCCCTTCTTCATGGAGCTCAAGGAGGAGCGCGCGAATATCGCGAACGCTCGTCTTATCGAGTCCGTTGAAAGGCTCGTCTAGAAGCAGAAGCGGTTGCCCTTCCATAAACTCTTGGGCAAGAGCCAGCTTTTGTTTCATGCCGAGAGAATAATGGCGAACAGACTGGCGTAAGTTCGGTGCAAGGCCCACACGGTGAAGCGCCTCTTCTATCTGCTGGTCTCCAATGAGCCCGCGAATAGACGCGAGCCGACGCAGGTTGTCGAACCCCGTGAGACCACCGATGAATCCTGGGCGATCGATAATAATGCCAATTTTGGAGGGGAAGTCCTCGCCCGCACTTTTCAACTTTGGTGAGACGACGACGCGACCCGAATCCGGCTTGAGGAAGCCGACGATAAGTTTGAACAGCACGGACTTACCCGAACCGTTAGGGCCTTGCACTCCCATGAAATCGTGTTCATCGATTGCAAGCGAGGCATGACTCAAGACTGGAGTCGAACCGAAAGCGATCGAAACGTCTTTTACATCAACAAGATTGACCATTCGGCACCTCTACAATCATGAATCAAACTGAGGAATACGGGTATTTCTCAGCACGAACCGGAGAAACACAACACTGGCGACTCCTACTGTCGCCGTTACGATAATGGCACCTGCCGTGGCCGGAAAGGCCCCATAAAAGCCCAGGGCAAATGGGGCCGGCCACAGCGGGTTCAACCACGGCAGCGTGAGCGCCGCGCATACGACCAAAGTTATGGCGGCTACCGCCATCGACCCAAACCTCCACGCAGCGGCCATTGAGAGCAGTGTCGTCACCACTACGGTCACGATCGAGCCCAGCCACACCTGCAGGGCTGGCAAGAGCTCCGTGGGGTGATGAGCCATGCTGCTTGAAACACCACCGAGCAACACAAGCACGAGGGACAGCGCAGCGATCGCAGTGACAAGCGAACCCCCTATTGTGCGAGTGAAGAGTTTCCACGGGTCTCCCGTGCGGATCGCCACCAGCGATGCCGCGGGTGCCGTCTCACCCGCAAAACGTACGAGCGCGGCATACGAAGCCCCGAAAACTAGCACCATGTACATGAACCATGCCGCAAAGGAAAACTCTTCGCGCGCCGAACCGTAAGTGAGATACATGAAAAGGTCGGCACCGTCGGGCCGCAAGAAACTCATGAGAGTCGCCGCACCTACGGTTGCGATGCACCAAAATCCGAACGGCCCTGTCCGCGCGAAGACTTTCCGAGCGCGCACCAAGACTGACGATCCAGAAACACCAATAGTCAGGATCGTCGCGGCGGCGAAAAAAAGCGGAACACACCATAGGGCGCCAAATGCTTCGACACCCGCGAAGGGCACAAGGGCCACATCGGGATGGCTCCACTGCGGAAACGGCCACACATGGACGAGCACAAGCGGCACAAAACCTACCCCGATCCCAGGGATCCATGGCTTCACTCGAGTATTCACGATAAGGGCCCCTAGTAGGGTCGCCGCAAGCCCAGCGAGCCCGACCTCGAACGCGATTCCGTACGCTATACAGGCCACAGGGCTTAGGTGTCGACTGGCATAGGGCTGCAGAATTCCCTGCCATATTGTCGCCGGCTGCACAGAGAGCACTCCCGGGGTCCAGGACATGCGCCACGTGTATCCAGACGACGTCGCCAAGACCCCTAACAATTTGCTTGCTCCGAGCAGCGCTCCTATCCCAGCACCACGCATCCAGAGCGCAAGAAGTCCGTGCCGTTTTGACCCGAAACGAGACAACGCAAGAGGGTTCGCCACAAAGGCACACTGCCGCAAAAGCAGAATAATGAGTAGAGGCCACTGAAAGTAACGGAAGTAGTACGGGTCTTGTCCGAAGGCGAGCACTCGTTCCCACAGCGAGATGCCGACGACCGCATCGAAATCGACGTCGCCTTTGAGCAGGGGCTGCGACGACGTCACGATAGCAAGCAGTGCGCACATCCCGCAGATGAGCCCCCACCCAGCTACCGGACGCAAACGGCTCACTGCCCCCATCAGCACAAGGCCTTCGGCAGCTTCGCTGAGAAAGCGGCGTAAGCAGCGACGACTCCAGCGATGAGGAAAACAACAAGACCTACGACCACGGGGATGAGGGGATCTTGTTGGGTGACACCAGTTGGAATGAATGATCGTATAAGGCTGAAGTGGTCCACCCGAAGAGCCCCTGCGACAAACTCCGAGAGAAGCACGACGACAGGAAGCCAGAGGAGTGCAACAAATCGATTCTCAAAGAACATCGCCCCTACCGCTGCCAACGTCGATAATGCCGCACCGCCGATCCCCACCCATATCGACTGGAAAGCAAAGTACAGCACCGGGGAGACGGCATAGAGCTGCGAGAATGTTAGACGTTCCGCTGCCGGTTCAAGATCGTCCCCGAAAGGGTTGAAAAAATCGACGGGGATAAGGTGCGGGTGGATTCCGTATGACACGACAGCCACGAGAGCGACACCTCCCGCGAAGACGATAAACCCAGCGCACGCAGCGCGAACCGCGTGGCGAACAACGTAGGGGCTGCGCCCTCGCCTTGCCATGATAGGCCCCCACGCACCCCCAGTGCCGGCCTCCTGCATCACCACTGGCGCGTACAGCAGGGCGGCAAAAATTGGCATGAAGAAGGGCAGAAAATCCGATATCCCTAATGTGAATAGGGAGAATTGATCGGCGACCGCACCATTAGCGCGGGAGACCTCCATAAAAACGCTGGGACTCAAGAGGACAATTATTGACATAAGAAACGTGGAGGTTTTGACAGGATTTTTCACGGGTGCCATTCCTGAAGCAAGTCGAATCACAGTTCACATCGCCGTTTCAGTTATTACGCCGCTTCTCGCCAGTGCGCCCAGCATAAGTTTTCCATTGATACGACGCGCACCCCTCGCCGCTGAGTGGTGCAGCCGTCGTACTAAACATTGAGAGGAAGATCCCGCATAGGCGGATGTTGCCATAAAACCAGCCCCCGTCACGATGGCCCGAAGCAACCTTGCACGTCTACGCTTCACAACGATCCCCCTCATCCTGGAACACCACTTAGACAGCAAGGATCCTACCCCCCCAAGTGGTTTACGCCATACGCCGTGCCCTCCGTCATCCCTTCGGTTGCTGGCACTCAGCACGCTCGAGGCTCTCGAGCATTGATGCTTCCCTTAGTCCCCGCAAGCGACCAGAGGGCGGGGCTAGAGTGGTAGATCGGGATCGACGACGATCCGCATCGAGTTTCGAGGAGAGGTCATGAACGAGAAGGCTAGTGCGCCCGATCTTCGCGCGGAACGCGTGAATTACACGAAGGGCCAACTCACCAAAACGCTCGCGGGCAACGACCCGCACGCACTGTTTGACGAATGGATGAGAGACGCGATCGAGCGTCGCGACCGCGAGGGCGATGTGCTCGAACCGAACGCAATGGTCGTCTCGACGATCAACCCGGAAACGGATTGGCCGGATTCGCGCGTGCTACTGCTCAAGGAACACAAGAACAAGAAGTTCGTATTCTTTGGCAACTACGAGTCCCAAAAAGGACACGACCTTGACGTGAACCGCAAGGCCGCCCTCAACTTCACGTGGCTGCCGCTTCAACGTCAGGTGCGCATCCAGGGCAAGGTGCGCCGCATCAGCCCCGAGGAATCCGACGCCTACTTCGCGGTGCGCCCGCGTGGTTCGCAGATCGGCGCCTGGGCAAGCTCGCAGTCGGACGTCATCGACTCACGCGAAGACATTCAGCTCGCGAACGAGCGCGCCGAAAAGCGCTTCGAAGGTAAAGACGTTCCCCCCCCGCCGCACTGGGGCGGCTGGGCGCTCACCCCGCACGTGATCGAGTTCTGGCAGGGTGGCGCTTCGCGCCTGCACGACCGCATCCGCTTCACAGCCTTGGATTCGGAAGAAGGCCGCTGGCAGGTCGACCGCCTCGCTCCGTAAACGCTCACGCGAGGTGATTGAGAGGGCCGGGGTGACGCTGAGCGTCATCCCGGCCCTCTCGCGTTAGGCGACCTCGGTGAGTTCGAGCGAGGTGCGCGTTCCGCCCACCTTGACGCGGAACACGGGCGCTCCCTCCTGCGGAACCCCGCGCGGAGTAAGGCTCGAATTGAACGACGAGGCAAGGCCGTCAAAATCGGTGTGGACGTGTACGCCGGGCAAAACCCCGACGGTGCACGCGGCCTTGACGCCCTCGACCTGAAGATCACCGCGGTGGACGCGGGCAATATCGACATTGATCGAGGCACCCTTCGCGTCGAGCGCGCCCGAGAAATCACCGATGCTCACCTTGGCCGCGGCACCATTCACCTGCACCGGGGAGGAGACGGCATCGAGCTCAGCCTTCACCTTGAGCCCCTGGATCGAAAGAGGCGCGGACACGGAAGAGGCTTTTACGGTGCTCGAGACCGCATCGAAGTTTGCCTCGCGTGAGACCTCTTCAAGCTCGATCGTGCTCGCGACGCTCTCGCATTCGAGGGCAGTTGTGCTTGGAAGTGAAATCCTCACCGTAAGGCGCGGACGCTTGCGGTGAAAAATGTCGAGCGCTTTCCGGTCAGGGCTCTTGATTACGAGGCGCCCGAAGCGATACGTCACGCTCGTTCCCGCGGCTTCTTCGCCTTCGAGGTCGATCGTGATCTGGTCCGTGGTGTTTGTCGTGATCGCGACGTCGGCATAGTTCAACTTGAGCTCGGCACGCACATCGCCGGTGGCGTCGTAACGATAGGTTGTGGTGCTCATGGCGGGACCCTTCCTTAGATCCATCCCTTGACGGGGTTCGTGCCTTTCGGCGGGTTATCGGGGGTGAAGCCCCAGTGCTTCGTGAATGGCGAAGTGCGGGGTTCGACAACGGCATCGCGGATCACCTGGACGAGCCAGGCATTGAGACTCTGGCCCGAGGCTTCCGCACGCTTCTCCGCGCGGGCCTTGAGCCCCTCGGGCAGGCGAAGAGATACCCGCGAAATATCGCCCTCATCGAGCCCCGGATCAGTCTCGGCAGCAGATTCAGGCACGGGCGTGGCGTCAGACTGCTTTGGAGTGACGTCAAATTTGACACCTTCGGGAGCGAGGCGCGCGCTTACGCGCTCGAACGTGAGCGACTCGCTGATCTCGGCGGTCGCCGTCGTGACCGCATCGAGAAGGGCAAGCTTGAGTAGGGGGCGGAAAAGGGGGCCCACTCGCTTCATAGCGGCGCCGAGATCGTCGCCACCGACGTTAGCGACATGCTCGAGCTGCTCAATAAGAGCGTCGGTTTGCTGTGACATCTCCATAACTCAACAGTAGCGCCACTGTGACGCCACAACAAGCTTTTTTGACGTCATTTTCTAAGCGAAGGGGTTCCAGAACCTTCCGCCATTGACGATCGCGAGCACGATCGGCACCGCGAACACGGCGAAGGAGAGGGCCATGATGAGCCAGTCTCGCCACGTGAGCGGCTTCTTGCCGTACCACGTGCGCCGCTTGCCGCGCCCGAAACCGCGCAGCTCCATCGCACTCGCGACTTCCTCGATGCGGTCAAATGCGCCGAGCAAAAGCGGGATGATGACGCCCACGATGTTGCGGGCGCGGGTCGCGATACCCGCTTTCGACGAGGTCTCGAGGCCGCGCGCCTGATGCGCCTTCGAGATCGTCACGAAGTCCCGCTGGATATCGGGGATGTATCGAAGGGCGATCGAGACGGAGTACGCGATCTTGTAGGGAACCCCGATGCGGTTCAGCGACTGCGCGAACTCGGGCGGGCGCGTCGTCGCAATAAAAAGGAGGACGGGTGGAAGAACCGCGAAGTACTTGAGGGTCACAACGAGCTGATAAAAAAGCTGCTCACTCGTGATGTCCCAGTGCCACGGGCCGTTCACGAGCACCGTGCGCGTGCCATACAGTTCGGTTCCGTAGCCGGGCGCGAACAGGAAAATGAAGAGGTTGTTGAGCAGCATGAGACCGGCAATGATCACGAGCACAACGGCGAGGTCGCGCAGCTTCACGCGGCTGAGAACCCACAGCACGATGTTGAGCACGAGCATCGCCGCGAGATAGCGCGCATCGAATCCCACGAGCGCACCCACGACGCTCGCGACGGCGAGCATGAGCTTCGAGAGCCCCGAGACTCGGTGCAGGAACCCCGGCCGGTCGACGTACCCGAGAACGGACTTAGCGGGCATCGCCCGCCTCCCGCCTCTCGCGATCAACCGCGATCACGGCCTCCACGAACTCGCTGCGGTCAAACTCTTGGGTGCCGCCCTCACCGGCGGAAACGGGAAGTCCGACGGCTGCCGCGAGCGCATCGAGGCTCGTGCGCACGAGGTTCGCGCGCGTCGTCACGTCATCGTCGACGAGGATTCGCGCGGGTGAAGAATCAGCAATGATCTCCCCTTCGCTCAGGACGACGGCGCGCGGCACATACTCGAGGGCAAGGTGCATGTCGTGCGTGATGAGCAGGATCGTCGTGCCCGCACGATTGAGCCCGCGAATGAACTCCATGAACTCCGTGTAGTGGCGGAAGTCCTGGCCCGCGGTCGGCTCATCAAGAATAAGAACTTCGGGCTCGAGCGCGAGCGCCGCCGCGATCGTCACGCGTTTCTTCTGGCCGTGACTGAGGGCGCTCACGGGCCAGGTTTTGAACGGGGCGAGCCCGCACGTCTCGAGGACAGATTCCACGCGCCGGCGCACCTCTTCCTCGTCGAGGCCGTGGGCGCGTGGACCGAGCGCGACCTCGTCGAAAATGAGCGGCTTCGAGATCATGTGGCCCGGTTCTTGAAGCACGAAGCCCACGCGCGTGCCGATCTCGGCGATACTCAAGTTCAGAACATCGTCGCCGAGCACCTCGACGGTGCCCGAGTTCGGCTTCGCAAAACCCGTGATCGCGCTCGCGAGCGTTGATTTTCCAGCGCCGTTGTTGCCGAGGATCGCGAGCATCTCTCCGCGCCGCACCTCGAGATCGATTCCCCGCAGCGCGTGCACGCCCTCGTGGTCTTTATCGTGGCCGTGCAGCACGTGAAGATTGCGCACGCTGATGGCCGCGGTGGCGTCGGACCCCTCCCCCGGCACTTCCTGAGCCGAAACCGAGCCGAACCTCGCGGACCACTGCTCACGCCCCCACTCTCGCACCCGCGCGCATTCGCTCTCGCTCAGGCGGAGGGTCTCGAGCCGAGCGGGGTGCGCTGCGGCTGCCGGTTCGATCCCCGCATAGTTGAGGGCCGTGAGGTGCAGCGGCCGGCGAATGCCGTGCTCGGTGAGGAGACCGGAGGTCACGAGCTCATCCGGAGTTGTATCGGCAACGAGGCGGCCGCCGGCCATCATGAGGATCCGATCGACTCCCCTGTGCAGCACTTCTTCGAGACGATGCTCGATGATGACGACACTCGCACCGCTCTCCCGATTGAGGTCGTCAGCCAGTTCGATCATCGCGCGACCCGTCGCCGGGTCAAGGTTCGCAAGCGGCTCGTCGAACAGGAGAATCGGCACGTCGTCCACGAGCACGCCCGCGACGGCGACGCGCTGCTTTTGCCCGCCACTCAGTTCGTGCGGTGAGTGCTCAAGAAGCTCGGTGAGGCCCACGCGTTTTGCGACCCGCTCGACGATGCCCGGCATGTCGCCCGACGCAACCTCCTGGTTCTCGAGCGAAAAGGCGATGTCCTCCGCGACCGTGAGGGCGACGAACTGCGCGTTGGAATCCTGGAGAACCGTGCCGGCCTCACCGGCGGTGCGCACGAGCGGCGCACGCACAGGATCCACGCCACCGACCCTCACGCTGCCACTCACGCTTGCCTCGAAGCGGTGCGGCACGAGACCGTTCATCACGTGCAGCAGGGTCGACTTTCCCGAGCCACTCGGCCCCACGATCGCGACCTTCTCACCCCAGCCAATCGTGAAGCTCACGTTCTCGACCGAGGGAAGTTTTTGGGTGCGGTAATGCACGCTCACGTCATCGAACACGATGGCGCGAGCGGCACGGTTTGCCTCGGGCGAATGAGAGGGAAGAGCCATGCGGAACGCTTAAGCGCCCACCTCGAGCGAGCCCGAACGGGTGCGGGTCTTCGCGTACAGCGCAAGGATGATGGAGCCAAAAACGCAGGTAAGAACAGAGTTCGTGACGAATGCGACGAGGCCCTGGACAATGACCTTGTCGAACGGTTCACCCATGAGCGTGACGTCCAGAATCCACGCGAGAACACCCCACGCCACGAAGTGGCCCACGATGACCGCGAGGTTGAAGCGCACGAGATCCCGGCGCGGGAACTCCCCTTCGTTCACGCGGTTGCGGAGCATGAAGAAGCCCACGATGAGGCCGAAGACAGCCGTCGGAATCTCCCACGAAAGCCAAATGAGGTAACCGGTGGCATCCGCGAGAATGTGCCCAACAAAACCGGCAACGCCCGCAACGTACGGCCCATACAGCACCGCGAGAACCGCGAGCAGGGCGTACTGGAACGTGATCGCAAGATTCGGCACGGGGACGGGAATCGCGACGAAGCGGCTCAGAACGAAAAAGAGGGCAGCGCCGATACCGATCGCCACGACCTGCGTCACGGGAGAGACCCTGCGGGTCACGGGAAGCGGTGCACTGGACGTGGGAGTTTCAGGGGTAGACATGGTGGGGATCCTTTACTTTTCGACCTTCTCGAATGCGACGTGCCAGCTGTTGCCGCGCCCGAGGTGGAAAGCATTCGCGTACGAGCCGCGATTGATCGCGACAGCCACGCGATCGAGAGAATTGACGTAAATGAGGGACTCGCCGACCTCGACGTGCGCGAAGCTCGGCGCATACACGAGGCTCGTCGCGTGCACGGTTTGTCCGTTGTGGGTGATCGTGAGGCGCGCGTAGTCGCCGTGACTAATGCCGGTCTCCTCGAAAAGGGTGCGCGGGATCGAGGTCCACAGTGAGCCGTAGCGGTTATCGTGCGCGTCAATCGTGCCCGTGAGTGCGTTGCCCTCGATCTTCGGCGCAAGCACCGGGAGAGTCACGACCTCACTCACCTCGCGCCTCGGGCCGACCTGCTCGTACGTGATCGTTCCGCTCGCGAGCCGCGCGCCGGTGAACGCGTAAATGTCTCGCCCGTGGAACGTGTAGGAATGCGCCGAACCCTCGCGCCGATTGAAGTGCTCGTCGATCTCGCGCAGCTCCTCGATCCCGAAAAGCTTCTCGATGTGAGTGAGGGTGCCGTTGTTCGGGGTCACGACGTAGTGACCGGTCGACGTGCGCGCCACCACACTCAAGCGATCCGAGCCAACACCCGGATCCACAACCGAAACGAACACCGTGCCTTCGGGCCAATACGACACGACCTGCGCGAGGCGGTAGGAGCCCTCCCAAATGTCATAGGGAGGAATGTTGTGCGTGACATCGTGGATGCGCAATTCGGGGTGCACGCCCGTGGCGACGCCGTACATCGCGCTCACGGCTCCATCGACGTACCCGAAATCCGATTGCAGAACGAGCGGTTTCACCGCGCACCCTCCCTCTGTTCACCTGCGCTAATACCCCACAAGGATAGCGAGCGAAGCAAGGGGCATGAAGCTTCGTGGCGAAATGTGAACACCGCCGCAGGGTGCCTGTTGACATCTGTCATTCGCACGCGTGACAAAACCCAGCGAAGCTCCTGACGTTTTCCACTACTGGACACCCGAGCGATCCCGAAGAGTGGAGACATGAACACAGCACACACCCCCATCACCGTCTCGAACCTGACCCGAACCTACGCGGGCAAGAAGAACAAGAAAGCCTTCACCGCGGTGGACGGCATTTCCTTTCACGTCACCGAAGGCGAGGTCTACGGCCTCCTCGGCACGAACGGCGCAGGCAAAACGTCAACTCTCGAAGTCATCGAAGGCCTCGCACCCACAACGAGCGGGAGCGTATCGGTCCTCGGCATGCACCCCACGAAGGACCGCGCGAACGTTCGCCCCCACACGGGGACCATGCTCCAATCCGGCGGCCTCCCCACCCAACTGACCGTCGCTGAAACGATTCGCATGTGGGCAGGAACGTGCTCGAATCCCATGGCCCCCGATCAAGCTCTCGACGCCGTCGACCTCACGCATCGCGCGAAGGTCAAGGTCGGCTCCCTCTCCGGCGGTGAACAGCGCCGCCTCGACCTCGCGTGCGCCCTCGTTGGGCAGCCCTCGATCCTCTTCCTCGACGAGCCCACGACCGGGCTCGACCCCGAATCACGCCGCCGCGTATGGATGCTCCTCGAGAACCTCAAAGCGCAAGGAGTCACGATGATCCTCACGACCCACTACCTTGAGGAAGCCGAGCGCCTCTGCGATCGAATCGGGATCATGCACCGCGGAAACATCGTTCTCGAGGGCAGCCTGCGAGACATCGTCTCCACGGAAGCCTCGGTGATCCGCTTCGGCATCGGGGACGGGTCCGACGCCACCGACGCCTCCACCGCCCCTCAGCCTCCCGCCCTTGCCGGCGCCCAGGTCACTCGCTCCGGCTCCACGTACGAGGTGCGAACCGATCACCTTCAGGCGCACTCGCTCGCCATCTTGCAGTGGGCGCAGAGCGAGCGCCTCGCCCTGCGCGACTTCTCCGCGACCCCCGCATCCCTCGAGACCGTCTTCATGCGCGTGGCAGGCGAGCAGAACTGATGAGCGCGCAGCAGACACCAGAGCTTCCACCGAAAGGACACCCCATGACCACGGCAACAGCCGCAGCACATTCCACACCCCGCTCGAGCCGTTTCTCCCGCACGATTGCCCTCGCGCGCGCTGAGCTCACGCAGTTTTTGCGCAACCCCACTCTCCTGTTCATGGCGCTTCTCTTCCCCCTCGGCCTCACGGTCGCCATGTTCGTGCTCAGTTCCACGAGCGGCGGCAAGGTCTTCGCCGCCTCGCTCGCGCTCGAAACGTCGGTGCTTATGACGATGCTTCTCGTCGTGTACTACTCGGTTCTCTCGATGTCGACCACTCGACGTGACGAGAAGGTCCTCAAGCGGCTGCGCACCGGAGAGGCGAAGGACTCGGATATTCTCGTGGCGATTGCCGCCCCGAGCTCCCTCCTCGCCGTCGTGTTGATGGTGCTCGCCCCGATCCTCCTCATCGTTCTCGGTGCTCCCGCGCCAGTCAACGTCGTTCCTCTCTTCGTCGCTGTCCTCGGTGGGATCGCCGTGAGTTCGGCACTCGGATTCCTCACGAGTGCCTTCACGACGAACGCCGAAGCCGCCCAGATCACCTCGCTGCCCGTCATGATCCTCGCGATTGCCTCCCAAAGCACCTTCCGTGCGCTCATGCCCGAACAGGTCACGCGCATCATCGACCGCACGCCCTTCGCCCTCATGGGTGACCTCGCACATCTGGCATGGTCGGGAACGACGGTCACCGGTGGGTTCGAGCCGCTCGAATCCGGCGCGGCTCTCGCGGCGGCAACAGCCCCCATGCTCATGCTCGCCCTGTGGGCCGTAGCGCTCCTCGTGCTCGTGCCGAGGGTCATGAAGTGGGAATCTAACCGGTAAACCGCCGGCTGTGACCCCGTGGGACACTGGTGGGGCTTCTCTCGGCCTCGCCAGTTTCCCCTTTTTCCGCCAACGAACAGAGGACACCGCATGAGCACCGACCCGGGCGATCACACCGCAGAACCGGCGCGCGTTCGCAGCATGGAGAAATATGCGCTCTACACGAAGTGGTCCGTCGCGCTTGCGGCACCCGTCACTTGGCTGATCTTCGCTATCCCGAGCATCACGGCGACAACCTCGAAGCACGCGGGCCTCACACCTCTGCTGTGGGCAGTCGCCTCGGCCGCGCTCACACTCTTCGTCAGCATCATTCTTTTCCGCGAACCCGCCCTCGAACTGTTTCCTGAGAGACGGGGACGCGCGCGTGGAGCGAGGGTCAGTTTCATTCTGGTGCTCGTGAGTTGGATCGTGTGCATCCTCGTGTCCATGCTCGCGCCCGTTTCGATCGGGGCGTGGGCTAGCGTCTACGCGATTCTGTGCACCGCGCTCTTTGCACTCGCCCACGCGCCGTGGATGCGACACAAGTGGATCGCCGTCACCGTCGCCGCCCTTCTCACGTGCGCAACGCAGCTCAGGATTGACGCCAGCACCGCCCTCACGTCGATCTGCATTCCTCTCATCTTCCTCACCGCCACGCTCTCCGCCTTCTGGGGCCTCGACGTTTTGCGCGATGCCGACCGGGCCCGCAAGCTCGATGCCGAACTCCACGTCAGCGCGGAACGACTGCGCTTCGCCCAAGAGCTTCACGACACGATGGGTCAGAGGCTCGCGGCGATCAGCCTCAAAACACAGGTGGCGATCGCCCTCGTCGAACGTGGCGATAGGAACGCCATGAAGGAACTTCGCGAACTCCAGGAACTCGTGAAGGCCAGCACCGCCGATATGCGCGCCGTCGCCCACGGCTACCGGCGCATCAATCTCGCCACGGAAATCGCCGAGGCCCGTGCGCTCCTTGACGCCTCGCACATCAACGTCCACATCGACGGCGACTCGCTCGACGTTCCCGACAACCGGCGGGAGGACGCCGCCTGGTTTGTCCGCGAAGCCACCACCAACATCCTCCGTCACTCCCACGCCACGAGTGCGCGCCTCACTCTTGCCGAGGACAGCGTGGCTATGGCGAACGACGGCGCGCTGGAAAGCCCCGGCCCGCTCTCGGGCCTCGAGTCGCTCCGCCGCCGCGTGGCCGCAGCGGGCGGAAGCATCTCCGTCGAGCATGACGCCCCGCACTTCACCGTGCGGTTATGCTTCGACGAGGGCTTGGCAAGCGTCGGACCCACCCCCACCCACACACCCGAGGAGAGCACATGATCCGCATCGCCATCGCTGACGATGAAACCCTCGTAGCCTCCTCCCTCGCGACCCTGCTCGGGCTCGAAGAGGATTTCGAGATCGCCACCGTGTGCGGCTCGGGCGAGGAAATACTCGAGTGGTGGGCGCGAGACACCGGTGGTGCCGACGTTCTCGTGTGCGACCTGCAGCTTGGCGGGATCGACGGCATCGAAACTGCGCATCGCGTGCGCGAGACAAACCCCGGTGTGCAGGTGCTCATCGTGACGAGTCACGCACGGCCCGCAGCCCTCAAGCGCGCGCTCGAACGCGGTATCGCGGGATTCCTCCCGAAAACGTCGGACGCGAAAGAGTTCGCCGCGGCCATCCGCACCGTCCACGCCGGGCGGCGCTACCTCGACCCCGAAACAGCGGCCCTCGCGATCAACGAGGGCGACAACCCCCTCACGGACCGAGAGCGGGAACTACTGGAACTAGCGGGGCGGGGCCTTTCCATCGACGACATCGCCTCCGAAGCACACCTCGCGGCCGGAACCTGCCGAAACTACCTCTCGAACGCGATGGCAAAAGTTGGTGCGGCCAACCGCTTCGAAGCCTTCACCGTGGCGCGCGAGCGCGGCTGGCTCTCGTCATGACCGCACGGACCGTACGGATCGAGAAAAACGCGGTCACGAGGCCGGCAGGCCCCTGGGCCCCCACGGTGCACGCACTCCTTGAGCACGTTGCCCGGCAGGGAGTGCCGGTTCCACGGCCTCTTGGGTCCGACGGTTGCCGGGAAACACTGAGCCTAGTTCTGGGCATTGGCGGGGATGAGAGGTGGGGAGACTCTCCTCTTCCAGCCGCGGCATGCGCCTCGGCTGGCGCGTTGCTGCGACGCTTTCATGATGCGAGCACGAGCTTTGTTCCACCGGACGGCGCGTCGTGGATCACCGATTGCTACGCCAAAGAGGATGGGGGTGCCGGTGGTGCCGCAGACGCTGCCCGGGCCCCCGAAGCTCCCGGCGTTTTCGAGGTCATCGTTCACGGCGACCCTAAGCCCGGTAACATGGCGTGGAAGGGGAATGAGGCCGTGGGATTGTTTGACTTCGACGATGCCCGGCCTGGCCGCCGCGTCGACGACGTTGCCTACGCGCTCAAGTGGATCATTCCGTTCAATGGGGATGTGGCGAATCTTCGGAACCTCAATTCTGCGGGCGAGGCCGCGATGCGTGAACGAGCTACAGCGTTCCTTCTCGGCTACGGGTGGCAGGGCCCTTTTGATGTTGCAGACCTCGCCGTCGGCGCGCACGAACGCTCGATCGACGAGATCGAGTGGGGCGCTGCCGGAGGGCTCGAGCCTCAGCGCACCTGGGTCGCCACAGGCGAAACAGCAACCTGGCGTGCGGAGCTTCCCGAGCTCGCGACGATCGCGCGTCGCATTTTTCCCACGACGCTCAAGCTGAAGGCGCGAAACGGCGACTACTTGAGGTTCGCCCCCGACGACGCATTCGTTCGGCGATCCACGAATTCCTGGTAGGCGTCGGCCACCTCATCGACGTCTCCGTCAGCGACCAGCACACCCTTTTCGATCCACAGGGCGCGCGTGCACATGGCGCGCACGGAGGCGAGCGAATGGGACACGAAGAAGACCGTGCCGGCCGACTCGCGGATCTCCTCGATACGCGCCATGCTCTTCTTGCGGAAGGAGGCGTCGCCCGTCGCGAGAGCTTCGTCGATCATGAGGATTTCGGGGCTGCGGATCGTGGAGATCGCAAATCGCAAACGCGAGGCCATGCCCGAGGAGTATGAGGTCATCGGCAGGTAGAGGAAGTCGCCGAGTTCAGCGAAATCCGCCACATGCTCGACGCTTGCGCGCACCTCGCTTGACGACAGGCCGAGCGCGAGCCCGCCGATCATGATGTTGCGCTCGCCGGTGAGGCGGGGAAGCATCGCGGCATTGACGCCAAGTAGTTCCGGCTCGGCCGAGGTGTAGACACGCCCTTCAGTAGGCGGCAACAGCCCAGCAATCGCCCTCAGGAGAGTCGATTTACCCGAACCATTCGTGCCGAGAATCGCTACGGATTCACCGTGGTGAGCCACGAACGATACGCCTTTCACCGCGGGCACATGGGTGATGGGGCCAGTGCTGGGGCGCCCGAGGCTGATCGCCTTATCCCACAGGCTCTTGCGCTGCTTCGCCGTGCCACCGCGGCGTCCACCAAACACGCGATAGGTGATGTAGAGGTCGTCGGCGATCACCGACGGCGGCCCGAGTGGCTTGCGCTCAACTTTTTTTGGAAGAGTACTCGGGTCAATTTCGAAGTCAATATCGTCAGTCACGTCCGTACGTCTCCTCGACTCGCCAGAAGAACACGAAGCCGATCGCGAATGTGACTACAGCCCACACGATGGCTTCAAGCCACAACATTGGCGTCATGGGAATGAGGGTCTCATTGCCGAAAACAGCGCGGAACAAATCCAGGTACACGGTGAGCGGCTGATGAAGGAGAATCGGCTTAATCCACATGCCATCGGGCACCATAGCGCTCAGGAGGAACATGCCGCCTGAGGCGTAGCGGCCCAGCGTCAGGAAGAACGGCAAAGCATTTGCGATGTCCGGGGCACGTGCACCGAGCCGGGCGAAAACCATGGTCACGCCAGCGGAAAATGTGGCCAGCAGCACCGCAGCAAATGGAAGCAGGAGCCATGACCACGTGGGAACGACGGCGCCCATGCCCGGCAAAAGCCCGGTGACCATGGTCATGATCATCATCGCCACGAGAATCGGCACGAACAGCACAAACTCTGTCATGACGCTCGCAAGGGGAACGATCGCCCGCGGGAACCGGTGGGACCGGATCAGCTGCATATTCGTGGGAATCGAGTTAATGCCCGACATCACCGACGTTTGAAAAAGCGTGTAGCTGAACGTTCCGATGGTAATAAACGCGGCCCGGTTATCGATTCCGGGAGCACTGCCGTGAAACAGGAAGCCGAAGATCACTACGTAGATCGAGGCGTCCAAGATCGGCCGCAAAATCGCCCATGCCTGCCCCAGATAGGAGCCCTGGTTACGCGAGTAGGCGCGGGAGGCCGAAAGGTGCCAGATGAAGGAGCGGCGCTGCCACACCTGGGCGATGTAGCGCCCGAGCGGCGGCCGCACGCCCATTTCCCTCAGACCCGCCTTGCGTGCGAGTTCTGCTGCCTGCGCAGAACTCAATCGTGGAGATAACTCCACTGAGGGCTTGGTTTCAGCCAAAATCATGCTCCTATGGGCCTGAGGTCGCGGCTCACTGTTTTGACGCCGTGTTCGCTATGATCGGTCGGTGTGAACCAACGCGACCCTTCGTCTCCACTTGTGACTGTCATCATGCCGGTTTTTAACGGCACTGCGACTTTACACCAGTCGATGATGAGCATCCTAAGGCAGTCGGTACCCGATCTGGAGCTTGTTGTCGTTGACGATGGCTCGAGCGACGACTCCGCGGCGATTGTCGAAAGCCTTGCCCAAGAGGACGAGCGGGTGCGGCTCGAACGACGGCCGCGAAGCGGTGGCCCCGCGGCGGCACGCAACACGGGAATCATGACCGCAAAGGGTCGCTACCTGGCGTTTTGCGATGCAGACGACATGTGGCTGCCGCACAAACTTGAGCGTCAGATTGCTTGCGCGGAACGCACCGGGGCCCCGCTGATCTGCAGCTCCTACCACCGCATCGAACCGGGCTTTCACGACAGCGCCGAGAACTTCGAACCATCGGGCCGGGTAGTGTGCGTGCCGACGAAGCTCACATACGAGAAACTCCTCACGGGAAACCACATCGGCAACTTAACCGCGATGGTCAACCTTGCCGTCACCGGGCCAGTCACGATGCCCGACTACCAAGGCGCTGAAGATTGGGCCCTGTGGCTCGCCATCACGCACGAACACGGCGCCGCCCACGGTGTTCAAGAGCCCCTCGCGCTCTACCGCGCCGCGCAGGACGACTCACACTCCGCTGACCGGGTTCGCGCCATCAGGGCAGTGTGGCGAGTTCTGCGGAACCAAGAAAACGTGCCACGATTGAGAGCCGCATGGTGTTTGGCAAGGAATGCCGTGGGCGCGCTGAAAAAGTCCAAAATTTGAACGACCGCATGGGTAGGTAGCAAAGAATGATCCTGATCTGCACAAATGAGCTGGCTGGACCAACTGGATACCACAAATCGGTGGTGCAGCTGGCCAACGGCCTGAACGACGTTGGATACCCGGTTGCGGTACTTGCGTTTTTGGGTGGCGGCAATGTGTGGGAGCGGATGCTGCCGTCCTGGCCGCTCGATGAAGCGATTCCGGCGTTCACCGTGCGGGCGCTTCCTGCTGAGGGTGGCTCGCATCTGCACCGCGGTGTGTATCCGGAATACTCGGGCAACCTCGGTGCGCTTCGGTTCTTCTTCACCGCGAACCAGATGGCGGTTTTGCGCCAACTCAACGGCGTCCTCGACGAAGACGACACGATCATTTTCACCAACCCCGCCCAGGTGCTCGCATTCCAGCAAGCCCTGGGAGGCGCCGCTCGGCGTCCGCAAACGGTATTGCAGATCCACGGCGATTACGCGCATCACAAAGAGCTATGGGAACCGCTGAAGTCGGTGCGAAGGAGCCTGGATCGTTTGCAGACCGTGGCTGACGGATTGCGCGCGCAGTTCATCGACCTGTTCGGTGACTCCAATGTCGAGTTCATCCCCAACTTCCCCGGGGAAGGAAAAAGGGCAATACCGCGCATGTCGCACGAGGGAGTGAACATCGTTCTCCCGGCATCCCTGCAGCACCGCAAGAACCAACTGGATGCCGTGCGCGCACTCGCGAAAATCGACGACGCTTCGGTGCGACTGAGCCTCTGGGGCTCCGCACATCCGCTGAATCCCTACGTGAGCGCGGTGCGCGACGAAATCGCGCGGCTCGACCTCAACGATCGCGTGAACATTTGCGGATACGGCTCAGAACAAGACGTATATTCCGAAGCGGACATCGTGCTCATGACCTCGTTGTCGGAGGGCTTCCCCTACCCGCTGCTGGAATCAATGAGCCACTCGCTTCCCGTCGTCGCTTACGACTTTGACTACGGAGCTCGCGAAGCCATCGAGGATGGCCACACCGGCTTCTTGATCCCCATGCTCGACGTGGATCTCCTCGCCACACGCCTCGGCGAATTGAGCGCAGATGCCTCCATGCGCGAGCGTTTCGGCGCAGCGGGCCGCAAACGCTACGAACAGCACTTCTCACAAGAGGCAGTCGGCAAGCGCTACGAGAAATTCCTCGGACCGAGGGGCGAGGCTATCGATTTGACCGAAGTCTTCGCCATCGAGGGCGACGAGCCCATCTCCACCGAGCAGATTAGCCACAGAGTGAAATGGCGCGGGCTCTCGCGCTACCACCAAATCAAGGTCTCGGGCGATGCCCCTTTGCACGACGTGCAGATCGATAACTCCGAACGAATCACCACGCCGACTATTAAGCAACGCAGCATCAAACGCAGAGGAGCCGCACAAATCAGCCGCGAAACGCTGATCCAATTCCCGGCTTTCGGTAAGGAAGTCATTTCCTATACCGCAGAACCAGGCTCTCAAGAGCGCCACTATCTCGGGCACACGACCACCCGTCATGAGCTCAAGGTCTTCGGCCACCTACGCCGCGATGCCGACTACACCCCTGTGGACACCCTCCACGCAGCCCAGGGTGGAGCCCAGCACGTGTCATGGTCCACGACGCCGAAAGCCCTCGTGTCCTTCCTCGATAAGGGTGCCGAAGCAGTCTCGTGGAAAGTTCGTCAGGTCGCCACGGAACTCAACAAGCACCTGCAAGCCTCGCGCACCAAGGAGCAGCCGGCACCGGCCACAGCCCCTGCCACCTCGGCGGCTCAAACCACCACGACGCCCAATCCACCGAAATCGACTGTTCCCGCACAACCCTCAAAGCCTGAAGCGCAGCCACAAACTAAGCAATCCGACGGCGGTCTCGGCCAAGGCCTTCACGAGTTCGGCAAGACGCTTGGGCTTTCCAACACGCTCGTGACGAGCGTGTCCAGCGTCGCTAAGTCCTACGCGGGATCGGGCATCGCGCTGCTTCGCAACGCTGTCGCTGTCAAAGAACCCGTCGCGCCGCACCGCGAAATCGGCACCCACCCGTGGTTCCCGGTCACGGGCGGCACCGACAACTTTGGCACCCCCGTCAACACGGCGGGCGCCGTCGCGGTCGAGACGGGGACCCTCACCCACGCCCCGTCGGTCCTCGTGCGCGGCGAGTACGACCAGGTGCGTCTGCGCGATGGACTCTCCACCCGCACCTTCTCGTCTCCATTCACCTATGGAGAGTTCTTCGACCGCCTGTGCGAGGCTGAACGCGAGTACGGTCTTTTCGACATCACCACCCGCGACGGCGTCTACCTGTGGGAGCTTGGTCGCTCGGCCCTCGTGATTCAGCTTGCCGAAGCTCTTGGCCTGTGGGGCGCCGCTGATGCGATCGGCACCCCGGTGAAATCCGCGTACGACGGTCCGAAGCAGCTCACCACAGCGCCGCAGGCTCGCACCGTTGTGTTCGACTATGTGCGCCGCGGGCAGAGCGGATACCGCACGGCCCCCTATGTCAATGACAGCACCTTGTTTGTCGTGCAAGCCGACGCCAACGGGTACCCCGGCGTCGAGGACTCCCCGCTCGTCTACCCCTTCGCTGAGTTCGACCAGTGGCGCCGACACTGGCGCCAGCGCTGGTCTCACTTGCGTGTGCCGGAAGTCGATGCGCGCCCCTTCGAGGAGGCCCTTAGCTCAGCGCTCGGAATGCGCGTCGACCTCGGCGACCACCTGCGCAATCGTCTGGCGAAGTTCCAACTCGAACGCGATTTCTTCACCCCAGTATTCGAGCGCGTCAAGCCCGAAGAGGTCATGATCGCCTCCAGCCACTGGCGTGCTGGCATCGTGAACGCAGCGCAGCGCTCTGGTGCACTCGTGGGCGATATTCAATACGCGCTCACAAGTCGGTACGCGCCGAGCTTCTGGTTCGGCGGCACCCCGCATTACGGCGCAAGCCGATTCCACGCCTGGTCGCGCATGTGGGCCGAACGGACCAACGTCTACGACGAATGCGTGATCGTCCCACGCGAACAAAGCGACTTCGTTGCCGCCCAGGAGGCCGTCGGCAGCGCCGAACCACGCTGGGACGTGTGCGTGATCTCCCAACCGCGTGTGCTCCGACGGATCCTGGCCTTTGTGAAACGAATCGCCGACGAACGCCCCGAGCTTTCGATCGTCGTTGCCCCCCACCCGGCACAGCGCGCCATCATCGGCAAGGAGATCGCGGCGGCGGGGCTCGAAGGCCGCGTCGACATCGCCGCAGAAAACACCCTGGTCACCGTGAGTAAGTCCCGGATGAGCGTAGGAACATTCTCCACCTCTCTGTGGGAATCCGCAGCGCTCGGCAAACCCACCTTCGTGATTGAGGTTCCGGGCTACGAGGAAACACTGCAGGATGTGGAATCCGGCCTATTCCGCCTCGCGCAGTCCCCCGCGGATCTCGTGCCTTTCACCGTTCCGGAATCCCGGCACGAAATCTTCGGCTGATAGCGATGGACATTCAAAACCACTACTACGGCCACAGTGCCGCCCTCGCCCGTTACACGGGTGAGAAATCGGTGCGGCACATTGACGGTTTGGTTCAACACGGCTGGACCGTCGCCTCGCCCACACTCGTACACTTTTCCGATTTCGCGAAGCTCCCCCGGACTGCACGCCGGCTCGTGTGGAGTCACCACTCGCGCGCGTGGGACGCCCAACGCGACCAATTCTCCACGACCGCTATCGGGGCACCCTGGCTGTACCTCAGCGCGCTCGCGCGCGAGGTGTCCCTCGAGCCCCTTGGAAAGACCGTCGCCTTTCCCGTGCACTCCACGCGACTCGTGAAAATCGATAGTGCCAATAGCGGTTTTGCCAAGGAGCTTGCCCGTCGCGAAGGCCCCGCAGTCGTGTGCGTCCACCCCGAGGACCTTGCGGACCCGGCAGCGGTGCAGGTGTGGAAGGATCACGGTCACGAAGTAGTCAGCGCCGGTGATCGGCGTGACCCGAATTTCCTGGGCCGTATCCTGTACCTGGTGCGAGCAGCGAACCGCGTGGTGTCCAATCAGCTCTCCACCGCGGTCGTGTACGCCGCGGCAGAAGGCACCCCCACTGAGATTTACGGGCCAGCGGTAGCAGTCGGCTCACTCGGCACCACCGTCTCGACCCGGACGCAACAGGTGTGGTCAGAATTCTTTGAATCGAGTTCCGTCGAGGCTCGAACCGACATTGCGCTTGCGGAACTGGGCATCGACGACATGCGCGAGCCCGATGATCTGCGTGAACTTCTTGGTTGGGACAAACGTCACGTGAGGCCCTGGTTTGACTACTGGTGCGGCGCTCCTCTGCGAAAGGCGGGCGCGGTGTTGGGGATTGTCAAACGGCCCGACGGCGCCCAAGACGCAGGGTCGGGAAACTCGCCCCTTGCGTTCCTGAAACACCCCTTCAGCCACCTACCCGGGCCCCTCCCGCGGATCGCCACGCATGATCTCTTGCCGACACCGCTTACCGATGACCACCAAAAGTCAGGCGGCGACGCTTAGAAAGCCACCCTCCCATCGGCGGTATGATCGGGGGCATGTCGCAACATCAGCACGCACCCAAGACGATCAACCTTCGTGACCACACAATCGGCGAAGGGCACCGCCCATTCGTCGCCGCTGAAATGTCGGGGAACCACAACGGCGATCTCGGCCGCGCCCTCGCGATCGTAGATGCGATCGCCGAGAGCGGCGCCCCCGCAATCAAACTGCAAACCTATACCGCCGATACCATCACGATCGATGCCGACGGCCCTGCCTTCCAGATCAGCGCCGGCCACGACCTATGGGGTGGGCGCAACCTTTACAGCCTGTACCAAGAAGCACACACGCCGTGGGAGTGGCATGAGCCGATCTTCGAGCGCGCCCGGGAACACGGACTAGTCCCCTTCTCGAGCCCCTTCGACGCCACAGCCGTTGACCTGCTCGAAGACCTGGATGTTGAACTGTACAAGATCGCATCGCTCGAGATCGGTGACATTCCGTTGCTCCGCACCGTTGCGCGGACCGGCAAGCCGATCATTCTTTCCTCCGGCGCCGCTAATGCGGCCGACATCGATCTTGCCGTGGAAACAATCCGCGCAGAAGGAAACGACCAGATCGCCGTCCTTGGATGCACGTCCTCCTACCCGGCCACGGCAGACGCCTCAAACCTGCGTACGATCGAGGTACTGCGCGACACCTGGAACGTGGTCAGCGGACTTTCCGACCACACTAAGGGCATCGGCGTGAGCGTTGCTGCCGTCGCCTTCGGCGCCTCGATCCTCGAAAAGCACGTGACCCTTCGCCGCGCCGACGGCGGCGTGGATTCCGACTTCTCCCTGGAGCCTGAAGAGCTCAAGGCACTCGTCGACGAGTCCTACGCGGCCTGGCTCGCGATCGGCGACGTCCACATCGGCCCCACCGCGAGCGAAGCCGAAAGCCAGCGCCTACGCCGCTCCCTGTACGTGGTTGAGGACGTCCGTGCCGGCGATGTGGTTACCGAAAAGAACGTGCGTTCTATTCGCCCCGCAGGCGGCCTCGAGCCTCGCTACTACGATACGGTGATGGGCCGTACGTTCAGGGCAGACGCCGCGAAAGGGACCGCCCTCAGCTGGGATCTGATTTAAGGAAAGCTCCGAACTCAGGCTCGTTTCGATCGGGCCACGGCACATAGCCGGCCCGATCGAACAGGCCTGCGGAAGCTGAGTTATCAGCGCGTATAAACGCCACTATCGACGTACCCGGGTGGCGTCGGAAAAAAAGCCCTTCCGCTTCCGAAAGCGCGGCGCGGGCGTACCCACGCCCCCGGGACTCCGGCGCCATGTTGATGGAGATTTCCCACGCGGAATCTTCCGCATCGAACCGCACCATTCCCACGGGGTGTCCCTCGAATTCAACGATCAGCAGTTCACGATCGTCACGCTGAAGCGTGCGTTCAAGCCAGGGGGCGTGAGAGTCGAGGTCGATGGCCTCAGTTGAGCGAGAAACCGCCCTGGTCGCTGGGTCATTGCGCCAGCGAAGCAGATGTAGACAATCATCCATCGTGGCATCTCGCACGGTAATCACCGCACCTGCCCCGTGAGCAACATCAGAACCTTGAGCAGCTGCGCACCGCTCGTCGAAGGCATCGCTCCAAGCCTGCACAATGCGGTCAGCTCCGCGGCCATCCACCTTCGCCGTGGCTTGGCGCGTGCTCACCTCTCCCTCATCGAGGGCGACGATGAATTCCGCCAAACGCGCGGCGGCCCGATCTAGGTTGGTGCGGATCTCTTCAAGAGTGCCCAAACCACTCGCGATTTCTGCTTCGATCGCAGCGGCATAACCCGCTTTTTGGTTATCGACGACCGCAACGAGCAAGGTTGGCACACCGATGCACGCGAGCTCCCATGCGCTCGTCCCGGCGGCGCTAATCACGACATCCACCGTGGCGGCGATATCCAAGAACGCGGGAGTCGGCTCCAAGAGCTCAACGCTCGAGCCCGCCGCTTCAGTGACTGCCTGCCAATGGTGTCTGGGGGCGATCACCGTGAGCGCAAGCGGCCGCGACAGGCCCGCACACAGCCCCGCGATCGTGGCTGCCGCTGACGTCGCGTCGGTTCCCCCCATGACGATCAAGACTCGTGGAACGGCTGATGAAGTGAAGTGGTTCTGGCGGCTTTCTCTGGCCGCTAACACCTGCCTGCGCATCGGCGCGTAGGTGATCCCTCGCAGCTGCCGACCGCCCACTACCCTTTCACGATCGGTAAGTTCCGCACCGATCGTCGAATCGATCATCACATCGGCGTCGCGCTGACCGTAACTGCCATCCTCCATTGACGACAACAACGCGCCACACGCGTGCACCTGCCCACGGGCATCGTTGCCCACCGCATAGTCGTCCACGTGAACAATGGAGGCTCCCTGCTCTGCCGCCAATTCACCAAGATCACTCGTGACCGGCACAACCGGGATCTGCGCCTGCGCTACTAATTGACACGCGAGCGGCGACTGAATTGAACCTGCCAAGCACACCGAATAGCCGGCTCGAACTGCGGCGTCAGCGACCGAAAGGGCCCTTACTAAATGCCCGCTGCCACCCTCATCGGTAGCATCACAACGCAAAAGAACGTGCATCAGCCATCCGCCAGTTTCTTCTGCCGGATCTTAGCGTTGATCTGGACGATATCCGGGCGCGAACGCAAGAGACTGACGACGTCTTGCCAGGCCGGAGGCTGATCCCCCAACTCCGCGACAACCGCATCGAGTAGCTGGCCGTCCTCAGCGGTATCCAACGTCACTCGAAGATCATTCGCCGCTGGCTGCACAACGAGCCCCATCGTGCGGAACGCACTCTTGCTGTCATACAGGTACGAGGTCACGTGGATCCGATGGAAGCTCTCGGCTTCCGCATCGGCAATGTGCAACGCATTGCGCGAGGCAAGCTCGACATCGAGCCCGCGCGGCAGCGTGCGAATCAACGTCGTGGCCACGTAATCCAGAGTGGGATCGACCTTCCACATGCTGACGATCGCGGAAATCAGCGAGGGATCGCACAGTGGACAATCCGCAGTCAAACGCACCACGGCATCGGCGTCGGTAGCCTCAAGTGCAAGCATGAAACGCGAAAGCACGTCGTCTTCGCTGCCACGCACAACCCTGACACCGAGCTTCGCCCCGAGAGCCTCGACTTCATCATCGTTGCTGGCAGTCGACGTGGCGATTACCACTTCATCGATCCCGTGCGCTTCGCGGGCTGCCCGCACCATCCATTCCAAAACCGGCCGACCCGCGAGTGGACGCAGGACCTTTCGAGGCAAACGTGACGATCCCGTTCGGGCTTGGATTACGGCTACAACTCGCTTTGAACTCACTGCGCCATAATGGCACATGCAGGTATGAGCGTGCCATAATGGCACGCGCAACAACGCGAATCCAGCAGCCTCGGCCATACCAGGCGAGCTCGCGCGTGGACATCGATCAACGAAAGAGACCCAAATGTCGATCCTCAGCGGTTCATCCATCCTCATCACCGGTGGAACCGGATCTTTCGGTAAGGCGTTCCTCAAGGAAGTCCTCGAGAACCACAACCCCCGCCGCGTGGTGGTGTTCTCCCGCGATGAACTCAAGCAGTACGAGGTTCGCAACCAGTTCAACAACGATCCGCGTCTGCGCTGGTTCATCGGCGACATTCGCGACGAAAAGCGCCTTCGCCGCGCGCTTCACGGAGTGGACTACGTGGTTCACGCCGCCGCGCTGAAGCAGGTCGACACTGCCGAATACAACCCGTTCGAGTTCGTGAAGACCAACATTCTGGGAAGCCAGAACGTGATCGAAGCGTCGATCGACGCGGGCGTTAAAAAGGTCGTGGCGCTCTCCACGGACAAGGCCTCGAGCCCCATCAACCTCTACGGCGCCACCAAGCTCACGGCCGACAAGCTCTTCATTTGCGGCAACCACTACGCAGCCGCCTACCCCACCCGCTTCTCCGTCGTTCGCTACGGCAACGTCATGGGATCGCGCGGCTCGGTGATTCCGTTCTTCCGCAAGCTCGGCGAAGAGGGCAAGCCCCTTCCGATCACGGATCTGCGCTGCACGCGCTTCTTCATAACCCTGCCCCAGGCCGTGAAGATGGTGACCGAATCCTTCGAATTCATGCAGGGCGGCGAACTGCTCGTGCCCCGCATCCCGTCGATGAAGGTCGTCGATCTCGCCCATGCCATTGTTCCGGGCGCGGAACTCGTGGACGTTGGCCTGCGCCCCGGCGAAAAGCTCCACGAGGAAATGATCAGCCCCGAGGAAGGCCGCCGCGCCGTCAAGATTGCCGGCGGTAAGTACTTCATCATCCAGCCGGACCTCGCGACCTGGGGTTACGAGACCCCGGCTGATGCCGAACCGGTCGAGGCTGGCTTCGCATTCCGTTCCGACTCCAACGATGAGTGGTACACCCGCGAGGAGATCGCCGACATCATTGCGGAAGGGCTCTGAGATGCTTCCCTACGGTCGCCAATCCATCAACGACGACGATATTGCAGCTGTCACCCGTGCCCTCAACAGCGATTGGCTGACGACGGGCCCCGAGGTTGACCGGTTCGAGGCAGAGGTCGCGAAGCGCACCAACGCGTCACACGCGATCAGCGTGACCTCTGGTACCGCAGGCCTTCACCTCGCCTACGCCGCTGCCGGGATCGAGCCCGGCGACGAGGTCGTGACGACGCCACTGACCTTTGTCGCCACCGCGGCCACCGCCGCCGTTTTCGGCGCGAAAATCGTGTTCACCGACGTAGATCCGAAGACCGGCAACCTCGATCCTGCCGCTGCTGAAGCTGCAGTCACCTCGCGCACCAAGGTCATCGCGGGCGTCGACTACGCCGGTGTTCCAGTCCAGGCCGAAGCCTTCAGGGCCCTGGCGGAAAAGACTGGGACGCTCTTCTTGGAGGATGCGGCTCATTCGATCGGTTCGCGCTACCACGGCGAGCCCGTAGGCTCGCTCGCGGATTTGACCAGCTTCTCGTTCTTCCCCACGAAGAACCTCACCACCGCCGAAGGTGGCGCACTGGTGACCAATGACGACGATCTCGCCACCCGAGCTCGGCGGTTCAAGAATCACGGACTCGTGCGAGACAAGAAGCTCCAGCGCTACCCCGATGAGGGTCCCTGGCATCAGGAGGTGCACTCCTTCGGTATCAACTACCGCCTTCCGGATGTGCTCTGTGCGCTGGGTAGTTCGCAGCTTCAACGTCTGGATGATTTCGTCGCTCGTCGAGCCGAAATCAAGCGGACCTACGACGAGGCACTCTCGAACCTCGACGGCGTGGAGACTCCCTTTGCCCCCGCAGAAGCCGATCCGGCCTGGCATCTGTACCCGCTCAGGGTTACCGCTGAACGTCGCAAAGCGATTTTTGAATCGCTGCGGGAGCAGGGTATCGGCGTGCAGGTGAACTACATTCCGGCCTACTGGCATCCCGTTTTCGAGGATCTAGGCTATAAGCGCGGAATGTGCCCGGTGGCGGAGGACTACTACCGTCGTGAGATCTCGCTGCCGATGTTCCCCGATCTGCGCGATAGCGATGTTGAGCGCGTGATTGAAGCGCTCCGTAAGGCGCTGGCAACCGCCTGATCTATGTGCGATGGTGCCCCAGGCGAGCACCATCGCACATACATGCTCAATCGCAATCGATCTCAATAAGCCGGGAGTGCTCGGTTTCGAACACCGTCGAACCGAGCCCCGTCAAATCTCCCTGCAATGGGCTGAACGCTGGATCGTACTGGTACAGCGCGTCCTCCTGGTAGACGTATCCGATGCCAGCTTGTGTTAAGAGCGCGCACGCATCCGGATCGGTGCTCGCGAGGGGCACCGCATCGATAACGGAACGGTCCTTGGCGGATAGTGCCATCCCCGGCACCGGAAAGTAGACGCGTGCGCCTTCCAGGGCGTACATGTGCGCCGCCCCCGAATAGGGACTGGCAAGGATCGAGCGCTCCGCGTCGAGCTTGGGCAACGCCGTAGCAAACGCTTCGTGTTCACCCGGCTGCAAGAACCTGCCTCGGCCCGGGTATTCGGGTTGCAGGTTCAACGCGGCATCCGCGTAGCGGTATGGCAAAGAGCTGAGTGCCGCGACCACCGCGAGCGCTGCCGCCACGACCCGAATGGGCGGGCGACTAGCGCTCCCACTTTGTGCGAATGACTTCTTATGGACCAGGCCACTCAAGGCTTGAATACCGGGGATCACGAGCACAATAGAGAGCATCGCCAAGGGAATCGCGAGCCTATCCTGTCCACGGAAGTACAGCGCCGAAAGGTTGAGCGGCGAATCAATGGCAGCGTCCAGGTACAGAATTGCGGTGACGAGCCAGCAAGCCGCTACCCAACGCTCCCCTCGATGCACACTCACTGCGAGCCCCGGCAACCACAGCAATGCCAGAGCCACGCCAAGCGGCATCGGCCACACCGTCAATAGGCCGAAGAGGATTTCTCCCAATGCAGTGCTGAGCGGAACCTTTAACCCGCCCGAGAACCCTGTGGCCCGGGCCCCTATGGGCGTGAAAGCCACGATGAACACTGGAATGAGCGCAAGAGCTGGGACTAGCCACAGCACGCGCAGCTGCCTCCCGCCCTGGATGACCCGCACTGCGCTTAGCACTCCTAGCAACAGCAACAGTGTGACGGCGGTGTTTGGGTGCAGGAGCGCGAGTCCCACTAGTGCAAGGGCGGCCGCCGCGGTCATGCATAGAACAGCCTTGATCGATGAACGAATCGAGATGGAAGCGGAAGGAGCGCGCGCGGGCGTCGAGGTCCCGGCAATAAGGGAAGCGACGGCAGGTCTTGGCTTAAATTCGTTCTCGAGGCTAAGCCACAGGGCGTAGGCGGCGGCGAGGAGCCCGGGAAGAATCGCGAACCCAATGAGGTTTGGGATGGGTGAAAGGTGAATCCAGAGGTTCACGGGGCTGGCCGGAATGAGCGCTGCGACGATGGCTGCGGTTGGACCAGCCCACTGCACTCGGGGGAACACCACTGCCGCAAGGAGGGTGTTACCCAGAATCCACGGAACGACTGATAGCGCCAGTACGGAGCCATTGAGCACGATCGGCACGTTCGACACCGGGACGAGGGAGGCTAGATCATGGAAGGCTGCCGGATACGACACTGCGGAGAGGTCGGTGCGCGTGAGTGCGTTGATGCTTAGACTCGAGCCATCGCCGCGATCGTAAACAAACGCCAGGGCGTTCAGGTGGTACAGAGCATCGTAGCGCTCAAGAATCGCCTCGGGGGTCCGTGCGACCGAAAAAATCGGCCCAAGGCACACGGCCACTGCGGCGAAAAGCGCAAATCCCCATCCCGCGATCTGGCGTTTCGACGCATGCGGAAGCAGGGAGCTATCCATGCACGTTGCAGGCAGCGTGACGCCCAGAAATCGAGCCAGAACACACGCTGCGATGAGAAGTACAAACGCAAGTGCAAAGGGCACTATCCCCCACCGCACACCTATGGTGCCCGCGCCAACGGCAGCGAGACCGGCAACCCCCACGCTGATGGCGGGAGCGAAGGCTACGGCAAGAAGCGCGGAGCCACGAAGAACCCGGATACAGGTGTAGCCGGGCACGTACGCCACCACCAGAGTGAAGGCGATGACGGCGATAAACAACAGCATTTCAATCAAAAGGGGCGCAGCTCCAGTTCTCGTTGACGAGGCTTTCCCAACGCCCCAATATCATGCGTGTCCCGAACGTAAGACTACGCAAGGTACACCCTTCGACGGTCCAAACATCGTGCAGCATCAGATCCCTGGTGCACACTCACGATAGAGCATTGCAGCGTCTTGCTTCCTGTCACATGCTCACCACTGGGATCGCGTTTCACAGCCATGCGGTATCGCCCCGCAGTCTCGCGGGGTTGAAAAGCTGCCCTGCCAAACACTGCGGCACTGCAGGGTGCCACGAGCGGATCGGGGATAGCAGAGGGGCCCCGCGCCGTAGCGCGAGACCCCTCCCGTTCAAGCCCTAGGGCTCAGCGGTTCATGCTCAGGCGTCGGCCTGGCCGTCACCTTCAGCTTCGGTTGCAGGCTTAGCGTCCTTGGCGGACTTCGCCGCCATCATGCCGCCGGCTGCGAGCAAAGCTGCGGCGCCTGCGGCAACCGGAGCAGCCTCGAAACCGGTGCGCGGAAGCGGGCCACGGTTGTTTTCTGCATCCTTCTTAACCTTCTTGACAGGCTTCTTCGGCTGCTTCTTCTCTGGCTTCTTGGGAGCCGGCGCAACCGGAACAGCCGCGTCGCTCGGGTCCTTGCCGGGCGCAGGCTGTGCCGACGGCTCCTCAGGCTTGGGCTCCTCAGGCTTCGGCTCGGGCTTGGGTTCCTCAGGCTTCGGCTCGGGCTTCGGCTCCGGCTTCGGCTGCGGCTCCTCAGCCTCATCCCAAATCGGCAGAACCTGCACGACCGTCGGGCGCGGGCCGGTCCCGTTGTACTCGGGGAAGAAGGAGTGCTGCTCGCTGAACTTGCCGTCTTCACCCGGGTGCTGAACCGACACGAATGCCGAGTAGTCCTCGTCGCGAACGATCGGGCCACACGTCTCTGCCTCGCGAGGCACAGAGAGGAACTGCTCGACGTTGCCCCGCATGTCTCCCTCGAGGGTCACGCGGAATAGACCGTCGTTGTAGCCGATCCCGCTCGGGGCACCGTCGGTCGAGATCCAGAGGTTGCCGACCGAGTCGAACGCGAGGTTGTCGGGGCAGGAGATCGGCGAGACTGACGTCGGATCGACGTTGCCGTAGAAGGTTTGGTCGCCACCGTTCGGGTCGCCGGCCACGAGGAGGAGGTTCCACGCGAACTCGGTGCTCGTCTGATCACCCTGCTCGTCGAGCTCGAGGACCTGACCGTCGCGGTTCTTCTGGCGCGGGTTCACTTCATCCACCTGGAAGATCTCGCGCTTCGAGTTGTTCGTGAGGGCCGCGTACACCTTGCGCGAGTGGTGCGAGGGCTCGACGTCCTCGGGGCGATCCATCTTGGTGGGCTCCACCTTGTCGGCAGCGGTGCGGGTGTTGACCGCAATCTCTTCGATAGTCATGCCCTCAACCTGCGACTCGCCGCCCAGGATCAGCGGAACCCATTCGCCGGTGCCGTCGAACTGGCCGTCCGAAGGAACGGCACCGCTGCCGTCGATTTCTTCCTTGGGCGAGTTGCCGTAGAAGCGCGCGACGTAGAGATCGCCCTCGTTCAGGAGCGTCATGTTGTGGGCGCGATCGCCCTCGACGTACTTCTCCTTCGAGACGAACTTGTACATGTATTCGAAGCGCTCGTCGTCACCGGAATAGACAACCGCGCGGCCGTCCTCGGCGATGATGACGTTCGCACCCTCGTGTTTGAAGCGGCCGAGTGCCGAGTGCTTCTTCGGGGTCGAGGTGGGGTCCCACGGGTCGATCTCGATGACGTAACCGAAGCGGTTGACCTCGTTCTCATAGCCGGGGTTGGTCGCGTTGAAGCGGTCGTCGCAAAGGTCGAAGCCGTATACGGTCTCGCCCGAGCCGAGCCCGAGGCGGGCGTTCGACTGAATGTTCTCATCGGCAACGAAGTAGCCGTGGAAGTTCTCTTCGCCCGAAAGGAGCGTGCCCCACGGGGTGAGGCCACCCGAGCAGTTCGCGAATGTGCCGAGGATCGTGCGCCCCTCGGGGTCGTCCTTCGTCTTCACGAGGTCGGATCCGGCGGCGGGGCCGGTGAGTTCATATTCGGTGTCGAGGAGGAAGCGGTTGAGCTCGCCTCCCTTCACGTAGGTGTAGGGCGACTTGCGGTCCTTACGCTCGAGCTCCACGACGGTGAGCCCCTGGGCGGCCATCGTGATGGCAACCTGGTCTTCCTCAGGCATGTCCTCCGGGAACATGATGTTCGCGTTCGTGTACTCGTGGTTTACGAACATGACGGCGCGCAGGCCATCCGATCCGGGGATCTCCTGGATCTCCGTGTAGTCGTTGTTGTAGCCGAACTGCTTTTTCTGCGCCTCGACGCTCTGGTTGTTCCAGTCGAACTCCGGCGAGTCCTTGAAGAGGGGGTCGCCCCACTTGATGACGGGTTCCCAGCGGTAGCCCTCGGGGACACTGAATTCGTCGACATCCTTGTTGACGGGGGCGATGGGGGTGAAGCGGAGCTTCGAGCCGTTCGGCGCTTCGGGCGCCGAGCCGATCGTGGGGTTCGGAGCGCTCGGGTCGGCAGCGAAGGCGGCCTGACCCATACCCTGCGTGCCACCGGCGGCGATCACGAGGGCGCTCGCGGCGGCACCGCCGAGGAGCGAGCGGCGGCTGATCGCAGCGGAGACGATGTCACCGATGTAGGAGTTGTTGCTCGTGTTGCATGCGGGTTTTGCGCACTGGTTGTCGCACTTGAGTGCGCAGGTCACTGCGGAACGCTTGCCGCGAACGTGATCCTTCATGAGGAGGGGGAGGTGGAGAACCATAGGAGGCATCCCTTCGAAGCGGTTGGTGGCCTGACGGAGTCACATTGCTCGATGGAAGGGACGAACGTCCGCAGTAAAAGTGACGTCCCCGTGAATTTTTTTCAAAGAACAGTCAAGACGTGCGCGTTCCGCCCGCAACGAGGGCGGATGAGGTACCTGCCTACACCCTCACGAAGAGGACGCAAGCGGGCGGCGAAAAAGACCCTGGAAAAGCCGCGGCGCCGTGCGAGGGGTCGCATCTCGCACCTCAGCAAGCGCGGGAACGCGCTTCGCGAGCGCCTTCTCAATGCGCAGATGCAGTGTAACTTCGGACAGTTCGCAGCCCTTGCACGCTCCTGCGAACTCGACGCTCACCACCGGTCCGGCATCACCCCATTCGACATCAACGATGTGCACGTTTCCGCCGTGCGAGGCGATGTAGGGCGCGAGGTCACCGTCAATCACATCGGTCGCGGCAAGGCGCACGGCCTCGACGCGTCTGTCCACCCCTATCTGCGCCGCCAACCTCGCAAAGTGGGGCGCTGCCTCGTCAAGCATGAGCGCAAGTCCCTCGCGAACAGCCTCGGCGTCATCGCGCCAGGAATATCCCGCGCGCAGCCACACCCAGAGCCCGTGCGGCTCCGCCACGATTCGCTCAAGCTGCGGCAGTCCCTCGGGAATCGGCTCCCAGCCAAGCGGCAATGAAGCCCCCTGCACGCTCCACCTCAGCGCTCGCTTCGCCCCGGTCACGCTCGCCGGGACGGGGGTGGCATGGCCGAGACTTGGCACGGCACGCTGGGAGTGGTCGGGCGAAGCGTGAGGTCCGACGCTTGCCGGGAAACCGTCGGAACCTACGCCCACTACAGCGCTCCCACCGCGAGCTTCGCGATGAACGCTCCCACCCACGCGAGCGCGAACATGTAGCAGAAGGCGAGGGCGGGCCATGTCCACGAACCGGATTCGCGGCGCAGTGCCGCGATGGTGCTCGTGCACTGCAACGCGAACACGAAGAATACGAGGAGCGCGGCGATCGTGCCGGGCGTGAAGAGGAGCTGGCCTTCGTGAGGGCCGGGACCCCACGTGAGAGAGGAGAGAGCATCGCCGGGGTTTTCTGGATCGGACGCACTCGCGATCTGCCCGAGGGTCGAGACGAACACTTCGCGCGCGCCGAGCGAGGCAACGACACCGACGCTCACGCGCCAATCAAAACCGAGAGGCTCGAACACGGGCTGGACGGCTTTGCCGAGGCCCGCGCCGTAGGAATGCTCAAGCTGGTAGGTCGCCACGGCTGCCGAATCGGACTGGTCGATGCCCGCTGTCGCGAGCTCCGCATCGCCCGCGGCCGGGAGGTTGAGCAGCGCCCACAGCACGAGTGTGAGCAGGAGGATGATGCGCCCCACCTTCGTGAGAAAGCCCTTCACGGGAATCCACGTGTTCGTCACGAGCTCGCGCACCGTTGGGATGCGGTAGGTGGGCATCTCCATGTAGAAGGGGAGGTTTGTCCGGCCGCGCCCGAAAATCTTCGAGAACACCCACGCCGAGCCCATCGCAGAGCATGCCCCGAGCACGTACAACCCAAAGAGCGCCGCGCCCTGCGCGCCGATCACTCCGCCGAGGCGGGCATCGGCCGGGATCAGCATCGCAATCAACATCGTGTACACGGGAAGGCGTGCCGAGCATGTCATGAGCGGGATCGTAAGCATCGTCGCGAGCCGGTCGCGGGCCGACGGCAGCGACCGCGTGGCCATGATCCCCGGAATCGCACACGCGAGGCTCGAGAGCATCGCGACGAACGCCCGGCCCTCGAGGCCCGCGCCTGCCATGACCCGATCCATGAGGAACGCCGCCCGCGACATGTAGCCGGACGCTTCGAGGATGGCGAGCGCGAAGAACAGCAGGAAAATCTGGGGAACGAACGTGAGCACTCCGCCCACGCCACCGATCAAGCCATCGGCCACGAGACCGGCGAGCCAATCGATACCGATATTTTCGCGCGCGACATCTCCGAGGAACGCGAAGCCCTCTTCAATCCAGGCCTGAATGGGCGCAGCGACCGTAAAAATGAGCTGGAACAGCGCAAACATCGCCGCAAAGAACACGAGGCTGCCCCACACGGGATGCAGCAACACCGCATCGAGCTTGCGGGTGCGGGCGTGGGTGCCGGGCGCGCGATAGTGCGCGGCCTCGAGCACCGAAACGATCCACGCAGCGGAGCCCTTCGGGTTGGTGGGAGCGGCAACGGCAGGACTTGGCCAGTCCTCTTCCGACGCAAGCTCGGCTTTCAGCGCGTCGAGCTCTCGGTGGTTTCCGGCCGTCACGACGAGAACGCGGTGGCCAAGCGCCTTCGACAGTGCCGCGACGTCCACGCTGCCGCCGCGCGAGAGGAATTCGTCGGCATGGGTGAGCGCCACAAGGATCGGCAGACCCGTGCGCTGAAGCTGTGCGATGAGCCCGAGCGAGCGGCGCATACTCGTCGCGTCAAGCACCGCGATGAGCGCATCCGCGCGGCTTTCATCGCTGAGCGATTCGAGAACAACCTGTTCATCGGGGCTGATGGGGTCGAGCGAGTAGGTGCCCGGCAAGTCCTCCACCTGGGCATCAATTCGCGCGCCGGAAGCGTCCTGCACTTCGACGCTACCCACGAACCTGCTGACCGTGACGCCCGGGTAGTTCGCGACCTTCGCCCGCATGCCCGTGAGGGCGTTGAACACCGTGGATTTACCGGCATTCGGGTTACCCACGAGCGCAAAACGGCGCACACCGCTCTCTGGCGGCGCTTCCGGCGCCGCATCGTGGCAGGTCATGCTGCCTTCTTCTCGACAGTGTTCGTGTCGTGCTCATCCCCGACGTGCACGAGGATGCGTGCCGCGTCGCGCTTTCGAAGGACGATTTCGCAATCGGCAACGCGGAACACGAGCGGGTCACGCATGGGCGCCTTGCGCACGAGCTCGACCTCGAGACCCGGGTGGAAGCCCAGGTCAAAGAGGCGGCGGCACAGAACAGAGTGCGAGTCGCGATACGCCGCGATGATCGCCGTGACTCCCTTCGGCACATCGCTCAAGGCGATCGTCGAAGCGAAGGGACAGTCGAGGGTGCACACGAGCGCACGCGAGGTTAGCTCGTTGGCGAGCGACGTCATCTCGGGATAGGCAACTGACATATTTGCAAGGTTAGCATTGCCTAATCTAACTAGGAAGGGACGTGGGGCACGCCACCGTCGGACCGAAGCACCCCCGGGCAGTGCCGCAGATCTGAATACTCAGTGAACGAGCTGCAACATTTCACCTCCTGCCTTGCCGTAAATTCCCCGCCATTGGTTTTCTTAAAGAGGTTTTAGAAAACCGTTCACTTCTGCCACTCTCCGAAACCCCTTACCCACAAAGGAGACCATCATGGCTACATCCCCGATCGCCCGCCGCTCCCTCCTCGCCGCCGGCGGGGCCGCCTTCGCCGCCGCCGCCGCAGGATGCGGCGGAGGGAACAAAGCCGCCGTCAAGGACGCCACGAACGAAATTGGCGACGACCCGAAAAAGATCAAAGGCACGATCACCTACGCCTACTGGGACATCAACCAAGAGGCGATGCTCAAAGACGTGATGAAAGCCTTCAATGAGAAGTACCCGAACGTCAAGGTTCAGCTGAACATGGTGCCGTTCAAGGACTACTTCACAAAGCTCCGTGCCCAAGCCTCCTCCAAGGCCCTACCCGACGTGTTCTGGATGAATGGCCCGAACTTCCGCTCCTACGCAGAAAACGGCCAGCTCGCCTCCCTCAAAGCCCTCGTCGACGACGGGCTCATCGATCCGAACAAATACCCGAGCGCACTCGTCGACATGTACACGGTCGACGGCGAACTCTTCGCGACGTGCAAAGACGTCGACTGCGTAGGTATCTGGTACAACAAGAAGCTCTTCGACCAGGCCGGCGTTGCCTACCCGGACGAAACCTGGACACTCGACACCTACAAGGAAAAAGCACTCGAGCTCACCGACAAGCTTCCCGACGGCGTGTGGGGCTGCGCCGAGGTGTTCTCCCGCACGGCGTCCTACTACCACTCGATCGCCATCAACGGCGGATGGGTGATCTCCGACGACAAAAAGAAATCCGGCTACGACGACCCCAAGACGATCGAGGGCGTGAAATTCTGGCGCGACCTCATCGACATTGGCGCATGCCCCAGCCGAGAGTTCCTTGCCGAAAACTCGTGCTACGGCATGTTTGAAGGCGGTCAGGTGGCCATGCAGTGGTCGGGCAACTGGCGCGTTGGCGCGCTTATCGGCTCCTCCGTGAAGGACGACTGTGCCGTCGCGTACCTCCCCGGCGGCGACGACCGCAAGACGGCCGTGCATGGCCTCGGCCACGTGATCTCTGCGAACACCGAGAATCTCGCTGCCTCCCAGGCCCTCGTGACCTTCCTCGCGGGTGAAGAAGCAGCAAAGATCAGCGCTGAATCCGGCATCGCGCTCCCCGCGCTCGAAGGCACCCAGGACCCATACGTCGATGCCCAGCCCGGCTACGACCTCGACGTTTTCGTTGACCAGGCAGAAAACTACGCCGTGCCCTTCCCCGTCTCGAAGACCTGCCCCGAATGGGAAGAGCTCGAGGGGGAACACCTCTCGAAGGTTTTCGACGGGGAGATCTCCGCGGAAGAAGGCTGCAAGGCACTCGCGAAAGCCATGAACGAGGTGCTCAAGAAGGAAAATAGCTAGACCTTCGAGCGCGGCGCACGCGCAGTGGCCCGCCTCCCCAACCGAGGAGGCGGGCCATGTGCATATAAGGAGGTACCGCATGCGGCATGCGACCGTCGGGAGCCCACGCCCACACCGGGCTTAGGCGCGCACCTACCCCTTCACCGAGCCCTCCGTGAGGCCACCGCGCCAGAAGCGCTGCAGTACAAGGATGAGGATCGCGAGTGGGATCACCGACAGCAGCGCGCCACCGGTCGTGAGCTGGAAGAACTCCGGCAAACGGTCCGTTTGTGCGCGCCAGTTATCGAGGCCCAGAGTGATTGGGTAGAGCTTCTCGTCGGCAAGCATCACGAGGGGCAGGAAGTAGTTGTTCCAAATCGCCACGAATTGGAACAGCAGGATCGTCACCACCGCCGGCGTGAGCTGAGGAAGGGCAAGCCTGTGGAACAGCCCAATCTCGCTCACGCCGTCGAGACGCCCCGCCTCGAGCATCGAATCCGGAACGGCCGCACTCGCGTAGATTGACGCGAGGAACAGACCGAACGGGCTCACGAGCGAAGGAATAAGCACGGCCCAATACGTGTTTGTGAGCCCCACGCTCGAGAACAGGAAAAACAGCGGGAGCGCGGTCGCGGTGCCCGGCACGAGCACGCCACCGAGCACGAACGCGTACACGGCCCTGCGGCCGGGGAAGCGGTATTTCGCGAGCGCATACCCCGCGGCGACCGCGAGGTAGGTCGCGAGCACCGAGCCCACTCCCGAATACAGAAGTGAGTTGAGCGCCCAGCGCGAGAAGATCCCGCCATTGGCCGTGAACACAGCCTTGAGGTTGTCGAACAGCAGGAATTCTTTGCCAAACCAGAAGCCGCTCGTACCAAACAGGTCCTCGGTCGACTTCGTCGCGTTCACGATCACCCAATAGACCGGCACGAGGAAGTACATCGCGACGATCGCCAAAAGCGCCGTCACAATGATCGTCGTCGCCGGCTTGCGGCCAGCCGAGCGGGCACCAGAACGCTGATCCCGCTCAAGGCGCACAGCCTGCTTCTTCCTCGAACGTTCGCTGACGTGCGTCGTTTGCGTGGCGCTCATCGCTTCCTCTCCGCCCACGAGGAGACCCCGAGAGCAATGGCCGAAAGAACAAAGGCCGAGACCGCGATGATCACGGCCTGCGCGGCCGCCATCCCAACCTCGTTGTATTGGAACGCGTACGCGTAGGCGCTCATATTCGGCGTGTACTCGTTCGTGATACCCGAGCTCATCGTCATCAGTAGGCGAGGCTCCGCGAACAGTTGGAGCGTGCCGATGATCGAGAAGATGATCGTCAGCAAAAGCGCCGGCCGAATGAGTGGCAACTGAATGGAGGTCACGATCTTCAAGGGGCCGGCCCCGTCGATGCGAGCGGCCTCGTACAGCTCACCGGGAATGGCCTTGAGCTGGGCGATGATGATGAGCATGTTGTAGCCCGTATACGTCCAGGTCACGATGTTCGCGATGGACCACAGCACCATGTCCGGGCTCAGGAAATCGGCCTCAATTCCCACGAGCTGAAGCGCATCAACAATGGGGCTCAGCCCGGGGATGTACAGGAACGACCAGAGGATAGTGGCGATCACGCCCGGAATGCCGTAGGGCAAAAAGTAGGCGCTTCTAAAGAATCCCGGCCATTTCGCCGCGGCACTTTCGAGAAGGAGCGCGAGGATCGTTGCGGCGACGATCATGACGCTCACCTGCACGACGCCAAAGAGGATCATGCGCCCGATCGAGGCCACAAAGCTCTGGTTCGCGAGCGCGGCGATGTAGTTATCGAAGCCAGCGAACGAAGTCTCGATACCTCCCTCGCCGAGGAGGCCGTGGCGCTCCACGGTCGTGAAGCTGTAGCCAACCGCCATGATGATCGGCACCACCATCGTGCCGATAAACAGCACCAAAAACGGTGCCATAAGTACCCAGGGTGCCCACTTTGATTTCATCGCGCCTCCTCCGCGTTGAGGCCCATGCCTTGCATAATCTCGGTGATGTCTTTCTGCGTGACCGCAAGGAGGTCCACGAGGGGCTGCTCACCGTTGATCGCTTTCGTCATTCCGGTGCCCACGACGTCCATGAAGCGCTGCATAAGCGGCGCCCACGTCCATTCGAGGTTCTGCCCCTCGGCCATGGGCACCATGACCTCTTCGTTGTAGTTTTGGCCCGAGAAGAACTCTGATGGTTGCGTGCGTGACTCACCGATGTAGTCCGCCGACGGCGACCAGCCGATACCGCAGTTCTCGATCATCGCGTCGATTCCCTCGGGGCTCGTGCACATCCACGTGCAGAATTCGAGCGCCTCGGCCGGGTGCTTACTCGTGGAGAGGATTGCCGCTGACGAGCCGCCGTGGGCTCCCGAGGCGTAGCCATCACCCCACGTTGGCATGGGCGCGACGGCCCACTTACCTTTGGCGCCAGGCACCGCTTCGATAAGGGCGTCGCTCCACGATCCGGAGATCGTGCTCAGCACCTTGTCGTCACCCGTGGCCGCCATCCACGGCGTCGAAAACGCGCCGTATCCGGTTCCAACGAGGTTGTCGGCGAGGATGCCATCCCAGAACTCGGCGACCTTGAGCGATTTCTCGTCGGTCATGTTGATGACCCATCCATCGCCCTCGGGCTTGAACCACGTGGCACCCGCCTGCATGGCCCACATGACGAAGTAGGAACCGTCGCTCGGATCGAGGGTAAAGATCGTCTTACCCGCATCCTTGACGGCGCCCGCGACCTCGCGGAACTCGTCCCATGTGGACGGCGGCGTAAGGCCAAGCTCCTCTTCGAGCACTTCGCGATTGTAGAAGTTTGCGACGGGGCCCGTGTCTTGCGGAACGGCCCACACGGACTCGCCCACTTGCGCTTGCGCGAAAGCGCCCGGATCAAATTTGTCTTTGACGATCCCGTAGCGAGAGAGGTCCACGAGGGCGCCCGCGAGCGCGAACTCGGGGACGGAGCGGAGCTCAACCTGCGCAATGTCGGGGCCACCCCCTGCGGCTACAGCGGAGAGAATTTTGGCGTAGCCGCCACTTCCGCCGCCGGGAATCCATGAGGCTTCCACGTGGATGCGGTCCTGGCTCTTGTTGAATATGTCAGCGACTTTTTGAAGGTCTTTGACCCATGCCCAGTAGGTGAGCTTTACGCGATCCTTCGACGGTGGGATTGTGGCTTCGGCGTTAACCGAGCCGGGGTTTGGTGGGGCGCAGCTCGCGAGGGCACCCGCGAGTGCGGCGCCTGTTCCGGCGAGCGCAGTACGCCGGGTGATGGGTTTCATGGGACCTCCTTGTCGATCCGCAACGGTGCGGCCCTCGACGTAGGGTCGGCCAGCACCCATGCGGCCTGCATCACATTCCATTATACGCTCACCCTTCGGGACCTGGGTAAACGCCACGCCATCCAACCGCCACAGCCGAAGAAGCGGCCGCGGCGTCGCTAGTTTTGACGCGCTTGACGGGCTGCTTCCACCCCGAAAACCGAGCAGCTGAAAGAATGGGGTCATGGCTGAATTGGTGGATGTCGCGCCCGGAGTCCTCGTGCACACCTCGCGCAACGAGTCACTCAATAGCGTTGTGCTCGCCTCGATCAGCGAGGCGATGCTCATCGATCCGGGATGGGAGGTCGATGAGCTCGACGACATCGCCGCCCAACTCGACGAGCGCGGCCTGAGCGCCCTTTCGGGCTTCGCCACCCACGCGCATCACGATCACGTCCTGTGGCATCCGGCTTTTGGCGATGCCCCGCGGCTCGCCTCTGAGGCAACGGTGCGCCTGGTGGATGCCGATCGCGAACGCCTCCTCAAGTGCGCCGCTGCGGACGCCCCAGCCCTCGATTCTCGGCTCGACATCGCCGGGCTTCTCGGCCGGCTCTACCCCACCCCACAGGCTCCGGCCGATGCCCACCGCACATGGCTCCCAAAGGGTGCGGCACCGGACGGCTTCGAGCCCGAATTGCTCACTCACGACGCCCACGTCCCGGGCCACACAGCGCTATGGCTACCCGACCAGCGCATCCTGATCGCGGGCGACATGCTCTCGAGCATCGAGCTCCCTTTGCCCGATCTCGACGGCTGCGACTATCGCGCACGCGTGCTCCAAAAGCGCAGCTTCGACCCTTTCCACGCCTACCTCGATGCACTCTCGCTGCTCGAGCCCTACGCACGTGAGGCGCGACTCGTCATTCCTGGCCACGGCCCCCTTGGCACCGATGCGCTCGACAGGCTCGAGCGCGATCGGGCCTACCTCGAGACGATTCTCGAGGGCGGCGATCCCCGTGATGAACGCCGATCGATACCTCGCATGGAGGCGTGGCACGCGCGCCTTCGGGAGGCAGTAGGGCGCGGGTAACCGTCGGACCCTTCTTCCGCGTGGAGAAAAATTCGTAGGCATGCGCGAAAACGGGGAAATAGCGCAGGTATCTACACGTCGATTACGCGAGGCACAATAGGGAAACCCCCGGTCTGCCTTCACGAGGCACAACCGGGGGTCAATCCCTTTACCCTTATCCCCGCACGACGAGACCCCACTTTGCGGGATCCGTGCGCGATGCATTAAGGCAACTACGTCCGCCTTGAAAAAACCAGGAAATGGGCTCACGATTGGCTGTATTTCCTGCAATTCCCCTCGGAAGCGCAACAAACTGCCTGGTCAGCGCCTTGAGCGAGTCGCGAAATATTACGCGAGTCACACAATCCGCACGCCACCTTGCACCACTCACGCTCCTTTTTGCATTGCGTGCCCGTTCACTCGCATGGCCTGCGCGAGGCCGACGCCCCCGCCCCAAGAATGTACTAACTTCATCAATACGTGGCCCGGCTCACGCGAATAACGTGACCTCTGAAACCTCAAGCTGCAATGGACCAAAGTCCCGCCTACGCTTAAAGCGTCACAGACTCAACGCTGGTCTTTTCGGCGTTTTCGCCGCGGGCCAGACGAACATCCGCGAAAGGGATGAAACTCCATGGCGAAAAAGACACTCGCCCAGCACACCGTTGATCAACTCGTTGCTATGGGCGTCGAGCGCATTTACGGCGTTGTGGGCGACTCCCTCAACCCCATCGTGGATGCCGTGCGCACAACCAAGGGCATCGAATGGATCCACGTGCGCAACGAGGAAGCCGCGGCTTTCGCGGCAGGCGCCGAAGCCCGCGTTACGGGCAAGCTCGGCGTATGCGCAGGCTCGTGCGGCCCCGGCAACACGCACCTCGTTCAGGGCCTTTACGACAACCACCGCGACTCCGTCCCGGTTCTCGCGATTGCTTCGCATATCCCGAGCGAAAAGATCGGGACCGGCTTTTTCCAGGAGACCCACCCCGAGCTTCTTTTCAACGAGTGCTCGGCCTTCTGCGAAATGGTCAATTCGGGCAACCACGGCGCGCAGATGCTTCATAACGCCGCGCAAACCGCGCTTGCGAAGAAGGATGTTTCGGTCCTTGTGATTCCCGGCGACATCGCCAGCCAGGAGGTCACGATTGAAGCGACCCGCACCCTCACCACGACCTTCGGCGCGATCCAGCCGCAGGCCTCGGTCGTCGAGGAACTCGCCCGTCTCGCGAACTCGGCTAAGAAGATCACCCTCTTTGCCGGGGCCGGTATCGAGGGGGCACGCGCGGAGGTCCTCGAACTTGCCGACACCCTCAAAGCGCCCATCGGGCACGCTTTCGGCGGCAAGGAGTTCATCCAGTACAACAACCCGTTCGACGTGGGCATGAGCGGCCTGCTCGGCTACGGCGCTGCCTACGAGGCAACTCACGAGTGCGATCTTTTGATCCTGCTCGGCACGGACTTCCCGTACTCGGAGTTCCTTCCCCGCGAAGGCAAGCCGAAGGTTGTGCAGATCGATGCCGACGGCTCGCGTCTCGGCCGCCGCGTGCCCCTCGATCTGGGCGTGCACGGCGATGTGGCTCTCACGATCCGCGCGCTGCTGCCCCAGCTCAAGCAGAAGAAAAACCGCTCGTTCCTCAACTCGATGCTGCGCAAGCAGGAGAAGGAGCTCACGCACGTCGTCAACTCGTACACGAAGCGTGCGTCGCGCCTCAAGCCGATCCACCCGGAGTACGTTGCGAGCCTCCTCGATGAGTTCGCGGACGACGATGCTGTGTTCACGGTCGATACGGGCATGTGCAACGTGTGGGCCGCACGCTACATCGAGCCGAACGGCAAGCGCCGCATCTTCGGCTCGTTCCGTCACGGCACGATGGCTAATGCCCTCCCCCAGGCGATCGGCGCCTCGGCTGCACAACCCAACCGCCAGGTCATTTCGATGAGTGGCGACGGCGGCCTCGGGATGCTCATGGGCGAACTTCTCACGGTGCGCCTGCACCAGTTGAACACGAAGATTGTCGTGTTCAACAACTCGAGCCTCGGCATGGTGAAGCTCGAGATGCTCGTGGCGGGCCTTCCCGATTTCGAGACTGACCACGATTCGGTGAACTTCGCGAAGATCGCCGAAGGTGCCGGCATCCCCTCGATCCGTATCGAGAACCCAAAGACCCTGCGCAAGGACCTCAAGAAGGCTCTCGCCGCCCCCGGCCCCATGCTCATCGACATTGTGACGGATCCGGACGCGCTTGCGATGCCTCCGAAGATCACGCTCGAGCAGATGAGCGGTTTTGCAACCGCGGGCGGAAAGATCGTGCTCGAGGGCGGCGTGGGCAAGATGGTGAATCTTGCGAAGTCGAACGTGCGTAATATTCCGCGACCCGGAGCGTTCTTCTAGGAACTCTCGCGAGCGGCTAAGGCGAAAGGCGGTCTCCTTTAGGAGATCGCCTTTTGCAGTTGGTCTGCGGCGACACGCACGGCTTCAACCATGTCGAGGTCGCGCGAGGAGTCACTTCCCTGCCAGGTGACGGCCACCGCGGCAACGGGCCATCGGGCGCCGTCAAAAACGGGGAGCGCCACCGAGCGGTGCCCCTCGAGAACCTCGCCGTTTTCGACGGCGTAGCCGCGCGTGCGTGTGTCGCGTGCGTCGGCGAGCGCGCGGGCAACGGGGAATGCTGGGCCAACGTCGGCACCGAGATGAGGCTCGAGCACGGTTTCTCCCGTGAACACTGCGGCGAGCTGATTGGCTGGCAGGGCGCTGAGAATTGCGCGCCCACTTGCAGTGAGGTGGGCAGGCACGCGCACGCCGACGTCGGTGGGGTAGGAGGCGGGTTTGCTGAGGCGTGCTTCGACGACGTAGAGCACGTGGCGGCCCTGAAGCACGGCGACGTGCGAGATCTCGCCGACTCGATCCGTGAGACGTTCGGTCACGCGCTTGCCGAGGCGCGCGAGCGGAGCCTGCCGGGTGTAGCCGAAGCTGAGTTCATAGGCGGATGGGCCAAGGCCGTAGGCGTGCAGGTCCGAGTAGTGGAGAACGAAGCCCTGATCGAGGAGTTCGGCGAGGATGTCGTACGTGCTCGAGCGCGGAATATCGAGTTCGCTCGCGATGCGCGAGGCGGCGATGGGCCTCGAGCGCTGCGCGAGGTAGGTGAGGATCCTCAACGTTGAGGCGGCTGCGGGTACTTTCGACGGCATAGGGCACACACTATCGGGCGCGCCTGGAGCGAATCTATTTGGATACAGTCCATCCGCCCATAATGGTGGGTGTGAACACCATGAGCAGTACCGAAAGAAGTCCGTGGCAAGGCCGAGTCGACGGCGAGGGGGTCGCACATGCGCGCTGGCATCAGCGCGTGTCGCTCGTGAGCGAGAATCAACCGCCCAAGGGCCCGCACGTGGCTCTCGCGGGTTTCGCCTCGCACGAGGGGGTGCGCCGAAACCACGGTCGCGTAGGAGCCGCCGAGGCGCCGGCGGCACTGCGTTCGGCTCTTGCAAGCATGGCTCTTCACGGCTCGCTCGCCTCGGGTGAGGTTGCTCTTGCCGACTGGGGCGATGTTGCAACGATCGGCGAGGCTCTCGAGGAGGCGCAAGCGGCGATGGGAAGCCTGACGGCCAGCGCGCTCGGCACCGAGGGCAACCGCCTCACGCTCGTGCTCGGTGGCGGCCACGAGACCGCATGGGCGAGCTACCTCGGGCTTCGTGAGCACCTTGGCGGCGAGAGGTCCGACGCTTGCCGCCTCCCGTCGTGGGGTGTTCTCAATCTCGACGCTCATTTCGATCTGCGCAGCGCCCCGACCCCGACGAGCGGGACTCCGTTCTTGCAGATGGCTGAGGCGGAGGCGGCCGAGGGGCGCGCCCTCAATTACGCCGTGCTCGGGATCGCGGAGCCGGGCAATACGCGCGCTCTGTTTGAGACTGCCGATGCGCTTGGGGTTGAGTACCGCACGGACCTGGAGTGCCTTGAGATGGGTGCCGAGGGCGTCGCGCGGTTCGTCGAGGAGTTCGCCGCGCGTATCGACGTTCTCTACCTGACGATCGACCTCGACGTGCTGCCCGCCCACACGGCGCCCGGGGTCTCGGCCCCGGCGGCGCTTGGCGTGGATTTGCCGATCATCGTGGCGGCGGTGCGGGCCGCGGCGCGCACCGGGAAACTCTCGCTCATGGACATTGTCGAGCTGAATCCGCGCTTTGACGTGGATGGACGCACCGCGAAGTCCGCGGCCCGGCTCGTGAGCGAGGCCGCCCACATCCTCGCTCGCTGACTAGGATGTGATCTAACCCCCCTTTCCTTCGCGCGACTGGAGCTGTTCATGAGCACTCACGCATCCTCTTCCCCCACGCCTGTCACGAGCCCGGGGCTCATGGAACGCCAAGGCATTGAGATCGTTGCTGAATCCGAGCGCACGGCGAAGCCGAGCGACCTTTTCTGGCCGTGGTTCGCCGCGAACATTTCGGTGTTCGGCATGGGCTACGGCAGTTACATCCTCGGTTTCGGCGTGAGCTTCTGGCAGGCCACGCTCGTGACCCTCATCGGCATTCCCATCTCGTTCTTCCTGTGTGGCCTGATCGCGATCGCCGGCAAGCGCGGGAGCGCCCCAACGATGGTGCTCTCGCGTGCGGCGTTCGGCGTGCATGGCCAGAAGGTTCCCGGAATCGTCTCGTGGCTCACCTCGATCGGGTGGGAGACGTTCCTGTCGATCATGGCGGTTCTTGCGACGGCAACCGTATTCTCACGCCTTGGCCTCCCCAGTGGCACGCCCGTGCTCGTTGCCGCGACGGTTGCGGTTGCTGCGCTCATCGTCGTCGCGAGCGTGCTCGGCTACCACACGATCATGAAGTTGCAGTCGGTTCTCACGTGGATCACGGGCGCGATCACGATCCTGTACGTGATTCTCACGTTCTCGCATATCGACCTCAATACGGTTCTCGCCGTTCCGAACGGGAGCCCTCAGCAGGTCATCGGCGCGCTCGTCATGGTCATGACGGGCTTCGGCCTCGGCTGGATCAACATCGCCGCGGACTGGTCGCGATACCAAAAGCGCGAGACGTCGGATGGCGCGATTATTTTGTGGAACACCCTTGGCGGCGCGATCGCCCCCGTTCTCCTCGTGTTCTTTGGCGTGCTCCTCGTGGCCTCGGATCCGTCTCTAAGCAGCGGCATCGCGAATGACCCGATCGGTACTCTCGCCTCGATCCTCCCGATTTGGGTGCTCATCCCGTTCTGGCTCACGGCGGTTCTCGCGCTCGTGTCGGGGGCCGTGCTCGGCATCTACTCCTCGGGCCTCACGCTCCTGAGCCTCGGCATTAACATCCCGCGCCCGGCCGCCGCCGCGATCGACGGTCTTATCCTCACGGCAGGCACGATCTACGTCGTGTTTTTCGCGCACGACTTCCTCGGCCCCTTCCAGAGCTTCCTCATCACCCTTGGCGTGCCCCTCGCGGCCTGGGCGGGCATCCTCATCGCCGACATCCTCACGCGCCGCGCCGATTACGACGAGCACGCGCTCTTCGACGCGAACGGGCGCTACGGCTCCATTGACTGGGTCTCGATCCTCACGCTCGTCGTGTGCTCGATCATCGGCTGGGGCCTCGTCGTCAACAACTTCGCCGAGGCGGCCGCGTGGAACAACTGGCAGGGCTACCTGCTCGGCCCGATCGGCGGCCGCAAGGGAGACTGGGCGTTCGCGAACCTCGGGGTGTTGCTCGCGCTCGTGCTCGGCTTCCTCGTGACGCTCGTGCTGCGCCGCGGCACGATCCGCCGGCAGGAGATGGGCCAGTGAGCGCTTTTCCGACGCCCGGGGGGCCCACCTCGTCCGCCTCTTCTCGCGGGGGCGCGGGCGACGAAGCTTCGAAGGCGTGGCTCCTCGTGATCGATCCGCAGGTGATTTTTGCCGAGCAGCCGTCGGACTGGGCCTCCCCCATGTGGGAGGCGGCGTGGGCGAATATCGCGCGCCTCGCGGAGGCATTCGAGGGGCGCGTGATTCTCACGCGCTGGGTTCCGACGGCTGACCGCTCGACCTCGTGGGGCGAGTATTTCGAGGCGTGGCCGTTTGCAGATGTGCCGGCGAGCGACCCACTGTACGACCTCACTCCCGAGGCTGCCACGCTCGGTGCTTCGCACGTGATTTCCGAGCCAACGTTCGGCAAGTGGGGCGCCCAGCTCACCGCGATTACGGGCGGGAGCCCGCGTCTCGTCGTGGCGGGAGTGTCGACCGATTGCTGCGTGATCTCGACCGTGCTTCCCGCGGCCGATTCAGGTGCGTGGGTCACGCTCGTGAGCGATGCGTGCGCGGGCTCTGACCAGGGAAATCACGAGCGGGCGCTCGCAATCATGGAGCTTTTTGCGCCGCAGGTGCGTATCGCTACAACGAACGAGGTGCTGTCCCTGGGTTGACGAGAGGAGGCTCCCTATGTTGTTAATGATAGCGACTCTCATTAACAACCGTTGCTCGCGGTTTTCGCCGGGCGACATAGAAAGGTGCTCCCTTGGTCCAGACAGCCACGGCGCCGGCGCGCACTCGCGCCGTGTTGCGCGCGCTCCTCGCGGCGTTCGCTTCGCTCGCCGTTATCCTCATTCCTCTCGACTCGGCGCACGCCGCCGGGCGCCTCGTGATCGAATCCGGCCACGTCGATGCCTTCAACGTCACCGCTAAGGGCGACGCGCTCAAGCTCGACCTCAAGGAAGACGTCACGGGCTCGCACAAGACACACGCTGCCGAAGACGTCGAGCTTCACGTGAAGTCGGCAGCGCTCACGGATCTACCGAAGAATATTCCCGGCGGCCCGAAGGCCTACTATTTGCCGGAGACGCAAGATCCCAACCTCCTCTGGCCGGGTTGGGACACAATGGGGACCCAGGACACGGGCTTCGATGGATCGATTAAGCTCAAGTTCGACAAGGTTGAGGGGCCTGGCAATATCCACCTCTTCAGCACCGGAAAATTCGGCGCTATTACGCCTCTCCTCGAAAACGACAGCATGGACCTCAAGTCCGGTTCCGTGCGCGACCAGTCCTTCCCCGCACACACCCACGCCAACTGGATCTTCACGAAGCCCGGCGTGTATACCCTGACCCTCCACGCCGAGGGCACGAAGGGCGGCAAGAAGGTCTCCTCGAACAAGGCGACCTACACCTTCACCGTGGGCGATGAGTTCAAGGGCAAGGCCGACGCCAAGGCTGAAAAGCCGGCACCGGCTCCTGCCCCCAAACCGGAGGACTCGACGACACCGGAGAAGCCGTCGGACACCGCACCCACCGCGGCAGCGCCTGCGCCGAAGGACTCCACCAAGCCTGCCGCGCCCGCAAATCCCGCACCCGCGGATGAGTCGAAGCCTCGCACTTCCACACCGAAGGCCAAGGCCCCGGAAAAGCCCGCCGCACCCGCACCGAAGGCGAAGGCTAAGGCTAAGGCTAAGGCTGCGGCCCCGGCTAAGGAGGCCAAGACACCGGCAAAGCACGCTGCTCCCGCAGCACCGGCGATGCCGGAAGCTCCCGCCAAGGAAGAGCCGAAGGCGCCCGTGTGCACCGCGACCGAGGTCGTGCGCGACGCCACGAAGGACGAAATCAAGGCCGCGACGAGCACCTCTAAAGCCAAGGTTGGCGGCTCGTACACGATTCCCGCGAACACGCACGTGCACCCCAACTGGGTCTTCTCGAAGCCCGGCACCTACAAGCTGACGATCCGCCAGAGCGTCAAGGGCAAGGACGGCAAGAGCTACTCCGACACCTCGACCCTCACGTTCAACGTGGGTAGCAGCTCCGGCGCAACGAGCGGCCACTTCGACTTCGGTTCACGCTTCGAGAACGGCAAGCTCATCTCGTCGATCAAGGACGACCGCAAGTCACCCGCGCAGTGGGTTGACCCCTCCTCCATCTCGTTCGGCCTCGGCAACGCCGCAAAGGCGAAGGCACCCGCGGGCATCGAGTTCATCGCCCCCGCAGGCTCGGACGTGTGGATGATCGGCTCGACTCAGGACCCGGGCGTTCCGTGGGTCGGCGCGAACTCGATGCACCCCTCGATCATTCAGAACACGACCGGCGAAATCACGCAGACCCTCGTGTCCGCGAACGGCCCGGGCAACGTGGGCGTGTTCACCTCGGGCAACTTCGGCCAGATCGTTGGCCAGAAGTGGTACTCCTCGACCGCCGGCTCGGGCTCGAGCGTGCGCGCCGCAAAGGACCGCAAGAGCGCGAAGATCGGCCAGATCTTCAAGGACGGCAAGGGCTACAAGATCGTCGACCTCAAGGGCAAGACCGAGGACGGCGCCGACTGTGACCTCAGCGCCGACCAGATCGTGGAGGCGGGCGGCTCCGCCGACTACGCCAAGTCCGTGACGGGCGACGCTCCCGCGGGTGGCTCCGCTTCGGATCTTCCGCGCACGGGCGCTGAGGTGACCGGCCTTGCGGGCACCGCCGCAGCGCTCATCATCGTGGGCGCTGGCACGGCAGTGGCGAGGCGCCGCTTCCAGTGACCTCCACCCCTAAACTGCGGCGGCGCTCCGTGCTCCTGGGCGCCGCCGCCTGCTCTCTCGGCGCGATCATTCTGCCTGGCCGCACAGCGCGCTCAAGCGAGGATCCTCGCCCGCGCGTCGTGGCAACGACCGGCATTCTCGCCGATCTCGCAAAGAACGTCGCGGGTCCCGATGCACTCGTCACGTCCCTCATCCCCGAGGGCGGCGACCCGCACTCGTTCGAGCCTCTCCCCCGCAACGTCCGCGACATCGCCTACGCCGATCTCGCGCTGTCGAACTATCTCATGCTCGAGGAACAGGCGCTGATCCGCACGATCGACGCGAACCTTCCCGCTGGCTCGACGCACCTCGCACTCGCCGAGGAAGCCTCGACGCGCGGCGCCACAATCATCCCGCTCGTCGAGAACCGCTCTCTTGACACGGTGTGGCTCGGCCTTCGCGTCGCGGGCCGCGAACGTGGTGCCGGGCGCCTCACGCAAGTGCGTCTCGCCCTCACCGAGAGCGACGGACCCGGCGCCCTGCACGGGTACGTGACCGGAACATTCGGGGAGCCTCAGCGCGTCTTTGATTCGTCCGACGGCGTCTCGGCCCGCACCGATGCCATCGACCTTCCCATGGATGCCCACACGCACATGAGCTGGGCCTTTACTAAGGCAGGCGTCTATCGCGCGCGCTTCAGGGGAACGTGGAGCGGTGGTGCGCTTGGCGCCGAGTCCTCCGCCGAGGGCGACGTCTGGATCTGCGTCGGCATCTCCCCCGAGGAAGCGGCGAAAAAAGGCGCCCACTCCTCCCTCGCGAAGCGCCGGGTGATTTCCGCGGGCCACGCCGACATCACGGTCGATGTGCCCTCTGGTGCGCTCGTGATGCGCATCGACGACCCCGAAGCCGACGGCGGTACGCGCGACATCGCGCTCGACGACATGGTGATCCACGTGCCCCCGAAAGCGCTGCTTCCGGTCCCCGCCGATCCGGCCTTCCGATTCATCGCCCGCGGCGGAACAGACGTCTACCAGCTGCCGCAGGCCGTCCTCGGCAAGCACGTGCACGGCGAGATCGACCCACACCTGTGGCAAGACGTCACGAACGCCCAGGCCTACGTCGAGGTCATCCGCGACCACCTGTGCGGCCTCGACCCGGACCACGCGGGCGGATACCGCTCGCGGGCGGCCACATACCTGCGCGAACTCGACGACGTCGACTCCTACGTCCAGCGTTCGATCGATTCAATCCCGCAGGCCGGCCGCGAACTCGTGACGACCCACGACGCCTACGGCTACCTTGCGAACCGCTACGGGCTTCGCATCGCCGCGGTCGTCTCGCCTTCGCCGGGACAAGAGCCCTCGATCGCAGACCGTCGCCGCCTCGCGGCGACGCTTCGCGACCTCGCCCCCAAGGCC